>ERZ1026800.592-NODE-592-length-29265-cov-3.178118_pt1 | contig 29265 bp, 24 predicted proteins | sample MGYA00520873_ERZ1026800 | MGnify/ENA primary metagenome ERZ1026800 (study PRJEB33270, sample SAMEA104284475) | anaerobic digester metagenome | biome: Anaerobic digester microbiome; feature: mesophilic sludge digester; material: Anaerobic digester biomass | place...
GTTGCACGGTCGTGCTGCGCGGCGACGCCGGGATCGGCAAGAGCAGGGCGCACCACGCGCTGCGCCAGCAGCTCACCGACACTCGGCACGCGTGGTTCCAGATCAACGGTTCGTCGGTCATGAGCCAGACGGCGTTCCACCCGATCATCCAGGCCATCTACGAGATCCTCGAGATCGCCCCCGGCCCCGACGCCGCTCCCGTACTGGCAGCATCGCTCGCCGCGGTCGGCATCACCGACGAGGCAACGGTCGAGCTGCTCGCCGCCTTCCTCGATCTGGTGCAGCCCACCGACACCTCGATGAGCGCCGAGGAGCGGCGGCGCCTCACCATCGACGCCGTGTGCGAGTGGTGGCTGGCCATCGCCGACACGCTGCCCACCGTGATGGTCGCGGAGGACCTCCACTGGTACGACCCATCGACGCTCGAGGTGCTCAACCTCGTCATCCAGCGTGCTGCAGGTCACCCACTGCTCCTCATCGGCACCGCGCGCCCATCCTTCGAGATCTCGTGGCCCGACGAGGTCACGGTGATCGATGTCGAACCGCTGTCGTTCGAGGAGGTCAACCAGTTGGTCGACCGCCTGGCCGAGGGCACGGAGCTCACCGAGCTGCAGCGGGCGCACATCGCTCAGCGCAGCGACGGTGTGCCGCTGTTCGCCGAGGAACTGGTGCACAGCCTGGAGGGCGGCAACCTGGCGGGCGCCGAGATTCCCGACACGCTCGTCGATCTGCTGAACGCACGGCTCGATCGGCTGGGCCCCGCGAAGGAAGTCGTGCAGGTGGCGTCGTTGATCGGCAGAGAGTTCTCTGCCGCGCTGCTCGGCGCGGTCCTCCCGCAGATGGACGGGCTCGACGCGATCCTGGGCCAACTGGTCGATGGTCGCTTCGTCGACCGCCGCGGGGTCGGTGCCCGGTCGGTGTACCTGTTCCGGCACGCGCTGCTGCAAGATGCCGCTCGCGAGTCCATGCTGCGCCGGCGCCGGCAGGCCGAGCACCGGCGCATCGCCGAGGTGTTGCGCCGCGACTTCGGCGACATGCCGGAAGGGCGCCCGGAGTTGATCGGGCATCACCTCGAGCACGCCGGCGAAGTGCTCGGCGCAGTCGAGCAGTACGTCGCGGCCGCCCGATCGGCACGCCGCAGCGCAGCGCTGGAGGAAGCGGCGGGGCGCTACCGCCACTCGATCACACTGATCCACACGCTGCCGGCGGGCGCCGAGCGCGATGGTCACGAGATCGCGCTGCAGTTGGAGCTGGCAGCCGTGATGGGGCTGATGCACGCGTTCTCCGCACCCGCGGTCGGCGAGGTGTACATGCGGACGGTTGCGCTGTGCGAGCAGTCCGGCGAGAAGGGCGATCCGTATGCGGAGGCGCTGCACGGTCTCGCGCAGCACCACCTCAGCGCAGCCCGGTTCGACGATGCCGCTCGGGTCGCCACCGTGCTGCTCGATCACGCCAGGGAGGCGGGTCAGCCGCACCCCGAAGTGCTCGCCCATCGGGCGCTCAGCCAGGTGAGGTTCTGGACCGGTCGCTACACCGAGCTGTGGGAGCACAGCGCGCGGGCCATGGAGCTGTACGACCCGGAGGCGCCGGTCGAGCAACGCTTCGCGATGGGCATCGAGAGCGGCGTGATCGCGATGACCTACGGCGCCGTCGGGCTGTGGGCGTTGGGCAGGCCGCACGAGGCTGCCGCCATGGCCGATCGGTGCGTCGAGCACGCAAAGCGGCAGCCCGACGTGTATCAGCAGGCCTACGCGCAGGCATACCTCAGCATGCTGGGCATCATGCTCATCGATCCTGAACGGGTCGAACGCTGGGCTCTGGCCGCGAAGTCGATCGCCGAGCGGCACGGCTTTGCCCCGCTCGAGGGCCTCTCTCGCTACACGCTGGCGTGGGCCATGGCCGAGCGCGGCCATCCGGAGAGCTTCGACATGGTGGTCAGCGGCATCGGCATCCTCGCCGCGCTGGGCACCGGCATCGGGGCCCCTGGGTGCATGGCGGTCGTGGCGGAGATGTACGCGAAGGACGGGCAGTTCGGCGAAGCTGCCGGCTACGTCGCCTTCGGCGAGGCGATGGCCGACGGCACCGGGCAGCACTTCTATACCGTCGAGCTGCATCGCTCGGCCGCACTCGCGCACCTCGGCCTTGCCGATGCAGCCGACGACGACGAGGTTCGTGCCACGGAGCTGCACGCGGCCGAGCAGCGCGCCTCGGCCGCGATCGAGCTCGCCCGCGCACAGTCGTCGGCCAGTCTCGAGCTGCGCGCCATCCAGCCGATGATCGAGCTGCTCTGCCGGCGCGGCGACACCGAGGCGGCGCGTTCACTGCTGGCCGACGCGGTCGCCAAGTTCCCCGCCGAGAGCAGCGGCACCGAGCTCGACCGCGCGCGAGCCGCGCTGCGCGGCGCCGCTGAGCTGCGCCCTCGGCTGCGGTTTCACGAAGTGTGACGCTGCCGCGGTCGCCGTCGTCAGTTGGGCACGTCGCCGGGCGGAGGCTTCGGGGTGCCCGGCACCACCCAGGTGCGCAGCGCGGTGTCGCAGATGATGTACCCCCAGCGAACGAGGTCGCGTCGTGTGCGCTCGCTGAGCCCGGTGAGGCGCGTGGGCACGTTGGCGGGGTAGTCGGCGGGTTCGTGATCGAACGTGAGGGGGTCGGGGAGCCCGTAGCTGTCGGTGTCGGAGACGATCGACCAGTAGGTGCCCTTGCGAACGCCGCCCTTGTAGTCCTCGATGAGCTCGCGCTTGCGCAGATCGCGGACCTGCGAGTCGATGACCTCGGTGATGCGCAGGGTGTGGCGCAGCCAATCCGAAGGTTGCCGCACCTGGGCGGCCATGGCTGCGCCTCCATCGGACACGAGCACGGTGTCGCAGGCGGACAGTGCTGTCTGCAGGCCGAGGTTGTCGTACACACCGCCATCGCTGAGCGCGAGCCGCTTGCGGAACTCCTTGCCGTGCAGCGGCGGCACGCCACCTTCGTCGTAGGTGCCTGACGGCGCAAGGCGGTGTGGTGAGAAGAACGGCGGGAACGCCGACGAGGCGGTGACCGCATTGGCCAGGGTGATGGTGGGGGAGCGCCACATGCCGAGCGTGTAGTCGGCCATGTAGTCGCGACTGAACCGAACCAGCTTGCCGGTCTGCACGTTGGTGGAGTTGATCACGAACGTCGGGGCGTGCTGGTGGTCGGGCAGGTCCTGCAGCGTTGCGCCGTGGAACAGGTGGCGGTCGTACTCGCGGGCGACGTAGTGACCAACCGACCTGCCGGGCGTGAGCAACCCCTTCAGGATGCACCGCATGTCGATGCTGCACCCGCCGAAGTCGAAGATCGGCCGGATCACGAGCGCGTCGAGATCCGGCGACCGGTCGTGGTCGTCCCAGGTGAGCGATGACCAGTGCAGCCCGAGCACCGCTGCGGTGATGGAACCACCCGAAACGCTCGACACGCGGGCCAATCCACGCAGCAGCCCCAGCTGGTTGAGGCGGATCAGGCCTCCGAGGTGGAAGAGCATGGCCCGGTAGCCGCCACCGGACAGGCACAGTGCCACACCGGGTGGGGGAGCGCTCTGCCGTGCCGATCTGACCGTGTTCGGCACCGGCGCTTCGCTCGTCGGCACCTGGTCAGCCATCTCCACCAACTCTCTGCGCGCGTGTCGGCTCCATCGTCATCGTGCACGAGATGCTAGTTGTCGCTTCGCGCACCGCCGACGCCGAGCTCGAGCGTTCCTGACGTGGACGTGAGAGCGGCATTCGGCTCGCCGAGCGGCGGCGCGCGACGCCCAGCGGCGAACCGGCGGACGCGGGTGTCGATCAGCAGCGCGAGGCCGAGCAGCATGACGGCCACGATGCCGTCGAGCCACCAGTGGTGGCCGGTCGCCGAGACGGCGAGTGACGTCACGACGACGTGGAGGAGGAACAACCAACGCCAGCGGCTGGTGCCGGCAGCCACGATGCCGAACGACACCACCGCAGCCCAAGCGACGTGGATCGAGGGCATTGCCGCGAACTGGTCCGACACGCCGGTGCCGACAGGCCCGTAGACCGACATGCCGAAGCGCGAGGACAGATCCACGTAGCCGAGGTCGGGCAGCAACCGCGGCGGCGCGACGCGCACGAAGCGGATGACGAGGCACATGCCCGTGACCATGGCCAACGCATTCCTCCATCGTGAGTACGCGCTGCGATGGAAGGCGAACATCCAGACGAGAAAGGCGATCAGCGCCGGCACGTGAGCGATGGCGTAGTAGTAGTTCAGGAATCGGCCGAGCGACTCGTGGCGCAGTACGAGGTGCTGTAGCGACAGCTCGGTCGGCAGGTGCAGCCAGTGCTGCAGCCGGTCGATCTGGCGTGCTCGGTCGCTGGCACCGCCCGTCGTCGCCAGCGGCAGCAGTCTCGCCAGACGCCAGATCGAGTACAGCCCGGCGAGCAGACTGAGCTCCTGCGCGGTTGTGCTCAACGCGGATCGAGCGCGGGTGGGTCGCAACACCCGCGGGACGAGCACCACGAGTGCGCACACGACAGCGGTCGCAGCCCCCTGTTGCCACGTCGGCCACTTCATCAGCCGACAGCGTGCCCAGTCGGCGCTGCGATTGCAAGGCGCGATGACGAGCGAACCAGGTGCGGGGCCCCCGCTCGCGGAGTTCGGTGCCGGCCCGCGTAGAGTCGCACCTCCATGGACAGTCGTTCGTTCCTCGGCCTGCAGCAGAGCCACAACCCGTTTCGCTGGTCGATGGAGGTGGCTCCCTCGCTCGCCACCACCGGCGGCTTCCTCTTCGGTGGGTGCGGCCTGGGCGCAGCGATCTCGGCGATGGAGGGAACCAGCGGGCGCGAGGTGGTGTGGGCCACCGCGCAGTACCTGTCGTACGCCAAGCCGGGCGAGTTCCTCGATGTCGACGTCACGATCGCGGTGGAGGGCCACCAGATCACCCAGGCTCGCGCTGTGTGCCATGTGGGGAACCGCGAGATCCTCACCGTCAACGCGGCGCTCGGCGACCGGCCGATGGACCAGCGTGGGCAGTGGGAGCGGATGCCCGACGTGCCGGGCCCGAACGAGGGCGTCGTACGCCGGCATCGCATGCCGGCCGACGGCACCATTCACGATCGGCTCGAGCAGCGGATGGTGAAGGGTCGCCCGTTCGAGGAGATGGATGGCGAGCAGGGCGACGGCCAGGTGCTGATGTGGGCCCGCATTCCCGACGTGCTGGAGGCCGTGGACGCAACCGCGCTGGCGGTGCTGGGCGACTTCGTGCCGATGGGCGTGGGCCAGGCCTTGGGTGTGCGCGGCGGCGGCAACAGCCTGGACAACACGCTGCGTGTGGTGCACCTGGTGCCCACCGAATGGGTGCTGCTCGACATTCGCGTGCACGCGGTGGAGCGCGGCTTCGGCCATGGCCTGGTGCACATGTTCGCGGAGGACGGCACGCTGCTGGCCACCGCCAGCCAGAGCTGCATCGTGCGCTTCTGGAAGAGTTGAGCGTTCGCGACACGAGCGTCGACGAGATGAAGGGGAACCGACGATGACCATGCCGATTCGACCTGGGATGACGGTGCCGCTGCCCGGCCCGCTGCACAGCCACCGCGAGAAGCTCGGCGAGCTGGCCGACATGGGCTACACCGACATCTGGTCGGCCGAGAGCGATGGCGCCGACGGCTTCACGCCGCTGGCCCTCGCCGCCGCCTGGGAGCCGCGACTGCGCCTGGGCACCGCGATCATCCCTGCGTACACGCGCTCGCCGGCCTGCTTCGCGCAGAGCGTTGCGTCGCTGGCCGACGCGGCCCCCGGCCGGTTCGCGATCGGCATCGGCAGCAGCAGCAACGTGATCGTCGAGCGCTGGAACGGCGTGCCCTTCGTGGAGCCGTACAAGAAGGTGCGCGACGTGGTGCGCTTCCTGCGCGACGCGTTGAGCGGCGAGAAGGTGGCGAAGAGCTACGACACGTTCGAGGTGAACGGCTTCCGCCTGGGCGTGCGCCCCGAGCACACGCCGCCGATCCTTGTTGCGGGTCTGCGTGAAGGAATGCTGCGCCTGGCAGCTCGCGAGGGCGACGGTGCCATCATCAACTGGCTGGGCGCCGACGACGTGCCGCAGGTGGCCAAGGTGGTGCACGACGCCGCCGCCGGGGTGGAGAAGGAGATCGTCGCGCGCATCTTCTGCTGCCCCAGCGAGAACGCCGACGTGGTGCGTGCCGGTGCCAGGTTTGCGATTGCGGCCTACATGAACGTGCCCGTGTACGCGGCCTTCCAGGAGTGGCTGGGTCGCGGCCCGGCGCTGCAGGGCATGTGGGATGCGTGGAAGGCCGGCGACCGCAAAGCGGCACTGGCGGCGATTCCCGACGAGGTGGTCGACCAGCTGATCGTGCACGGCTCTCCCGAGCACTGCCGAGCCACCATTCAGCGCTACTTCGACAACGGTGTGACGACGACCTCGCTGGCAATCTTGCCGCTCGACCCGGAGCTGAAGCACTGGGACGCGGTGACTGCGTTGGCGCCCTCGGCCGGCTGAGGCGGCCACGCGTGTGGGCGGCGCTGGTCAGGCAGCCCGACGAGCGGGCGCCGGACTGCCGATGGGCTGCCGCTCGGCGGCTTTCGCGGCCAGCTGCGCCTTGATGGCGGCGATGTGCGCGAGCCCGGTGAGCCGGGTGCGCGAGTCGAGACGGAACTGGAGAGGGACATCGCCCGGCGACAGCAGCGCCAGCTGCTCGGGGGCCTGAGTGGTATCGGTGCTGAGGGCCATGTCTGCATCGTGCCAAAAGGGTGTGACAGAGTTCCCGAGTTGAGGTCGCAGGTGGCTCCCGCACTCATCCATCGGCAGCGCGGGAGGTGTCTGGCACTGCGCGATGGCACTCGACCCGATGCAAGGTGGCGCTGGAGCGGCCGGCGCTAGGGCTCGATCAGATCGAGGACGCGCTGAGCCAGCTCGAGGGGATCCGGGCAATTGGTGGTGTCGAACTCGAGGTCGTAGGTCCAGCCGTCGTGAACGCCGAGCGATTCCGCGGCGATGCCAGCCCATCGGCCAGTTCGCCGTTCACGGTCCAGAAGTGCTTCGAAGGCACATCTCAGGCCGACGGTGACCATACGGGTACCGTTGAACGCGTCGGCGATCTCATGGTGCGGGTGTCCTGCGGCCGACAACGCGACATGGTTGCCTTCACGTGCGAGCGTGCCGATGGCCGCCAGGTAGCCGCGGTGCAGCGATGGCGCACAGTCGCGCCAGATCAGGTAAGGCGGTTGGACCGTGCCGATCTGCTCGGGCTCGTCGAGCACGACCAATGGGAAGGTGGCGACAGATTGCAGTGCCCGCATGAGCGTCGACTTGCCAGCACCAGACGCACCGTTGATGACGATGACCCGACCTCCAGAGACTCCGTCGAACCGGTCGGGTCTCAGATACGCCTGGAGCCACGTGAGCAGCCCAGCGGCGTCGTGAGCGAACACGACACGAGCATGGACATCGCCGGTGGTGACGACGGCGTCGATTCGTCTGTGATTCCCGGCGATCGAGTCGATGACGGCGTGGTCGACGGCCAGCGGGCGCAGAGTGGCCGTGACGAGGTCGACATCGGCGCCCGGGGCGAGCAGATCCGAGATCGTTCGGCCCTCACGGACACGGCCGATGAGACTGCTCAGGAGTATCCGGGAACGCTGCTCTCCACTGCTGACTGCAGGCACAGCAGCCAGCGTAGAGCGGACAGCGTCGAGCGACCGGCGACAACGAGACGATCGCGTTCATCGAGCACATCGGCGGCCCCGTCGCGCTGATGGCGGCGGCGTACGCCGAGCGCTCGCCTGACGGCCCCGACCACTTCGGCGTCGTCGCCGCGAAGGGATTCCACCTGTTCGGCATCGAGCCGGAACTGACCGCCGCGTTCTTCGCCGGGTTGCCCGAGGCCCAGCTCGCGATCGTGCCGGGAGCTTCACACGGACTGCCGATGGAGCACCCACAGGAGGTCGTCGGTCTCATCGAGCGCTTCCTGGGGTCCGACGTCCCGCCGGTGACGATGATGCCCAACCTGCGCGTCTGACGGACCCGACTGGCGCGTGAGGATGCGTGGCGGGGGCGCGATCCGTGTCACACCGTGACGAGGACGGCCAGCGTCTGAAAGAGGTGAACCGGCGCACACCGCGTTGCCCAGCGCCGGTCGATCCTGCCCCGCGTGCGCGGCGCAGCGGCGCCGAGCGCCAGACTTCGCCCATGACTCGCACACGGATCAGCCAGGGCAGCGTCTTCGAGGAGCAGATCGGGTACTCCCGCGCGGTCGTCGACGGTAGGTGGGTGTTCGTGGCCGGCACCACCGGCTACGACTACACCACGATGACCATCAGCGACGACGTGGTGCAACAAGCCCGCCAGACGCTCGCCAACATCGACGAGGCCCTGCGCCGCGCCGGATCCTGCGCGGCCGACGTGGTGCGCGTGCACTACCTCCTCCCGGATGCAGCCGACTTCGAGCCGTGCTGGCCGGTGCTGCGTGAGTACTTCGCTGCGGCCCTCCCGGCAGCCACGATGATGGTCGTGGGTCTGGCCTCACCCGCGATGAAGATCGAGATCGAGGTCACCGCACTGAAGCCCGACGACGACTGAAGCACGCGACGCGGTGCCGGGGGTGGCGAGCTGTCACGGCATAGGTTGCAGTGCATGGGCGTCGGCCACAGCCATCCTCCTCACGATGCGCCGTCGTGGCAGCCCACGGCCCGCATCGAGCGGTCGCTGTGGATCGCGGTGGCAACGTGGGCGGTGCTGGCCATCGTGGGCGTCGTCGCGTTGTGGCCGGCCGGCACGTCCGACTCCACCTCGCCGGCCGACCAGCGTGTCAACGGTTACGTGGTCGCGGTGGCGATCGAGCCATGCACCGGCACCGCGGTCGAAGACCTCGTCGAGTGCAGGAAGCTCACCGTGCAGCTGGTCGGCGGGAGCGACGACGGCGAGCAGGTCATCCTCGAGCAGGGCATCACCTCCACCCGCGGCAAGGTGCCCGAGGTCGGCGATGAGCTGGTGCTCGTGTCAACCCGACTCGCGGACGGGTCCACCGTCTACAACTTCGCCGACTACGAGCGCTCGAGCGCGATGTGGGTGCTGGTCGTGCTCTTCGTCGTCACCGTGGTCGCGCTCGGCCGGTGGCGCGGCCTCGGAGCGTTGGCCGGCCTGGCAATCAGCATCGCCGTGCTGGTCACCTTCGTGCTGCCGGCGCTGTTGGCCGGCTCGAACCCGGTGCTGGTGGCGATCGTCGGGGCGTCGGTGATCGCGTTCGCATCGCTCTACCTCGCCCACGGCCTCGGCTCGGCCACCAACGTCGCACTGCTCAGCACGCTGGCCGCGCTGGCCCTCACGGGCGTGCTGGCGTGGGCGTTCATCGAGCTCACCTCGCTCACCGGCCTCAGCGACGAGAATGCACTCCTGCTCGACACGTTGGGGGTGCACCTCGACCCTCGTGGCCTGCTGCTGGCGGGTGTCGTGATCGGGTCGTTGGGCGTGCTCGACGACGTGACGGTCACCCAGGTGTCGGCAGTGGGCGAGCTGAATCGCGCGAATCCCGCTGCAACCTTCAACGACCTGTATCGCTCGGCGCTGGTGATCGGTCGCGACCACATCTCGTCCACCGTCAACACCTTGTTCCTCGCGTACGCCGGCGCGGCGTTGCCGCTGCTGCTCCTGTTCAGCCAAGTGCGTCAGTCGATCGCCACCACCGCCATGAGCGAGCAGGTGGCAGTGGAGATCGTTCGGACCCTGGTCGGCAGCATCGGTCTGGTCGCCTCCGTGCCGATCGCGACGGCACTGGCCGCCGCGGTGCTGAAGGCGAAGCCGCCGGCGACCTGAACGTCACTGCGACCTGAACGTCACTGCGACCGTCGAGCGAGGCTCGCCACCGGATGTCGCCAGTCGTCACCGCGGGTCTCCATCCAGTCGCGCATCTCGGCTGCGGTCATCGGATGCGCGATCAGGAAGCCCTGCGCCATCGTGCAGCCCAACTCGCGCAGGGTGTCGTATTGCTCGTCGGTCTCCACGCCCTCGGCAACCACCTGCAGGCCGAGAGCGCCGGCCATTCCGACGACTGCTGCAACCACCGCGCGGTCCTCGGGATGAGTGCACACACCGGCAACGAAGGTGCGATCGATCTTCACCGAGTTGAGCGTGTAGCGACGAATGTGCGTCAGCGACGAGTAGCCGGTTCCGAAGTCGTCGAGCGCCAATGAGGCGCCCATCTCGCGCAGCTCCGTCAGCGTGCGCTCGGGCGCTGCTCGCCCGACGCCGGCTCGCCGTGCCAGCGTGTCACGCTCGGTGATCTCGACGACCAGTCGTTCGGGCGGCAGTGAGTACTCGCGCAGGATGCCGGCGATACGAGCTGCGAGGCCGCGGTCGGTGAGCTGTGCGACGGAGAGGTTGATGCCCAGTCGCAGCGGCTGCGGCAGACCCTGCAACGCCTGGCAGGCACTGCGCAGCACGGCGTCGCCCAACGGCAGGTCGAGCCCGGCGTCCTCGGCGAGGTCGAGGAACGCCATCGGTCCCAGCGTGTCGAGAGTCGGATGGTTCCACCTGGCCAGCGCTTCCACCTCGACGGTGCGGTTGGAGGCCAGCTCGACCAGCGGCTGCAGGTAGGCGACCACCTCGCCGGCGTGCAGTCCGACCGCCAGGTCGTCGGCCAACTTGCGCCGTTCGTTGGCGGTTCGTTGGCGGTGGGGATCGCGGCCCAGTGGCTCAACGCGGCGCCCGGCCTTGGCTTCGTACATGGCGAGGTCGGCATCGGCGAGCAGGCCGGTGACGGTGGACTCGGCGTCACGCAGCGCCAGCCCGACGCTCGCGGTCAACCGCACCGGTCCGTCCGCCAGCAGATAGGGCTCGGCCAGGCTGGCATCGATGCGGTCGCAGAACGCCTGACCGGTCGCCAGGTCGTCGACACCGACGGCCAGCACCACGAACTCGTCGCCGCCCACTCGTGCCACCAGATCACCCTGCCTGACGACGCGCCGGAGACGCTCGCTCACCTCGCAGAGCAACTCGTCGCCGGCCTCGTGGCCGAACAGATCGTTGACCGGCTTGAACCGGTCGAGGTCGATGAACACGGCTGCGGTCGGTTGTCGAGTCGCGATGATCTGCTCGAGTTGCTCGATCAGCACCGATCGGTTGGCCAAACCCGTGAGTGCGTCGTGTCGGGCCAGGTGCTCCAACGAGCGCCGGGCGCGGTGGAGATCACTGACATCGTGGCCGGTGACGACGAAGCCACCGATGACGGGGTCGTCGAGCAGGTTCACGATCTCGAATCGGATGGGCCGCGGTGGCACGGTCGGGTCGCTGTTGCGCATTGCGACTTCACAACTGGTGACCGACCCGGAGCTGCGCGCGAGCTCGACGGCGGTCTCCAGGTCGGCAGCGCTGCCTGGCGCGCAGAACTCCACCAGGCAGTGGTCGACGGTCAGCGAAGGGTCGTGCCCGAGCAGGCGCGTGAAGGCGGCGTTCACACTGCTGATGCGCCCCGCGTCGTCGAGCAGCAGGGTGATCGACGAGCCATGCTGCACCAGTTGTTGGAAGACGGCTGTATCACCGGCAGCGACTTCCCACATGCGTCGTTGGGTGATGTCGCGGACCATGATGACCAGGCCTCGCACGCCGGGGTGGTCGAAGGCGTCGCGCCCCACGATCTCCACCCGGCGCCACGAGTCGTCGGCGCAGCGCACACGAACCTCCACCGGCGTGCCGTGGCTCTTGCCCAAGACCGTGGTGGCGGACGACACCATGACTGCGACGTCGTCGGGGTGGACGAGCTCGAGCAGGCTCCGGCCGTGCCAGTCCTCTGCCTTCCACCCGAGCAGTTCGACGCCGGCTTGGTTGACGAACACGAGGTTGATCGCGGAGTCGACAACGACCAACGAGTCAGGAATGTTTTGGACAAGCGCCGCGAAGTCGATCTGTTCACCCACCACGTCATTCATCGGCCGTTCTTGACGGAGGCTTGAGTGACTTGGCGCGCGCAGAGTGCTGTCGCGCTGGTCGATCGGTCAGCCGGTGGCGACCGTGTCGTTCTGTGGCACCGTGTCGTTCAATGGCACGGTGTCGTTCAGGGGCACCGTGTCGACCGGAGGAGTCGTTGGTGCGGGCGCGGGGCGCAGGAACAGCCACATCACCGGTACCGCGTATGCGAAGTAGGCGATGACACGTATCCGTTCCGGAGACGGTGACCACCCGAACAACCCCTTGAGGAAGTCGTGCACCGCGCCGCTGGCGAACACGCCGGAGGTGACGGTCCACATCGGGTCGATCAGCCACCCGTTCTCGAAGCCCAGCAGTTCGCGGAACTCGTGGACGGCTTTGCCCACCAGGCCTGCTGCGAACAAGATGAGCACGATGCCGGTGTAGCGGAAGAACTTCTGCAGGTTGATGCGTGCGCCGCCGAGGTAGATGAGCACGCCCACCACGGCGCTGACGGCCAGGCCGAGGATGCCGCCGAGCACCACCTGGGCGCCCGACGAGCCGCCGGTCTCGGCGCCCAGCAGGAACAGCACCGTCTCGAAACCTTCGCGGGCGACGCCGACGAAGGCGACCACCGCAAGAGCACCAGCGGTCTGCGCGCCGTCGACCTGCGAGCGCAGGTGCCCACCCATGCTGCGTGCGTTGCGGCGCATCCACAGGATCATGTACGTGAGCACCAGCGCCGCGCTGAGGGCCAACGTGCCCTCCACCGCTTGCTCGGCCTTACCGGTGAGGCCGTCGGTGAGGGCATTGACGATGAGCCCCGCGATGAGGCAGACGACGACGGCGACGCCGGCGCCGAGCCAGACGGCCCGGAGCTGATCGCGCCGATTGGTCTTGACCAGGTACCCGACCAGGATGGCCAGCACGATGGCGATCTCGAGTCCTTCGCGGAGGGTGATGAGGAACGCTGCGCTCATGCGGAGATGTTAGGCATGCCGAACAGAATTCTGCAACCCGGCCAACCGCGTCACTCGTCAGCGTGTGCCCCAGACGAATCGATGCGTGTGGATGCCGAAGTAGGTGAAGCTCTCCACCGTGCGCACGTCGTCGATGGACCGGATCTCGTCGTCGATCACCTGCAGCAGGCGCGCGGAGTCTTCGCACAGCACCTCCACCAGCAGGTCGAACGAGCCGGACGTGAACACCACGTAGATGACGCCCTTGATGTCGGCGATGCGATCGGCGACGGCGCGCACGTTGCGTTCCACTCGAACACCGAGCGCGGCCATCACCGGATAGCCGAGCGCCAGCGGATCGGTGACGCCCACCACTTGCACCACACCGGCATCGAGCAGCCGTTGCACGCGCAGGCGGGTGGCTGCGGGGGAGAGGCCCACCAGCTCGGCGAGCTCGGCGTAGGTGGCGCGCCCGTCGCGCTGCAGCGCATCGATGAGGTGGCGGTCGATGTCGTCGAGAGGTATCTGTGTGCTCATCGCGCCGCCATCCTGGCACTTCCGAGGAGGCTCAGAAGATGCCTGCGGAGAGGCCGAAGTCGGCGGAGATGTTGGCACCGGTGATGGGCGCGGCAGCCGGTTGCACCAGGAACCAGATCAGTTCCGCGATCTCCGCCGGTTGGATGAAGCGCGCCTGCGCGCCCTGCGGGTAGCCGGCGAGCAGCCGATCGAGGTAGGCCTGGGGCTGCGCTGCACCGTATGCCGCCGCCTGGCCGCGCAGCATCGGTGAGTCGACGTCTCCGGGGCAGACGGCGTTGACGCGGATGCCGTGGGGCGCCAACTCGAGCGCCAGTGCCTTGGTGAGGATGCTGACGCCACCCTTCGACGCGCAGTACACGGCAGCTCCGGCGTTGCCCTGGATGCCGGCGTCGCTGGACAGGTTGACGACACAGCCGCGCGAGGTGGCCAGGTGCGGAATGGCGGCCGAGGTGACGAAGTACAGACCCTTCAGGTTCACACCCATCACGCGATCCCACTCGGCTTCCGTGGTGTCGGCGGCGGCGCCCTCGGTCCACACGCCCGCGGCGTTGACCACTGCGTCGAGCTGGCCGCCCCACGCGACCGCTTCGTGCACCGCGGCCCGACACCCGGCCACGTCGCTGAGATCGGCTGCGATGCCGAGCAGCCCCTGCCCGGAGGCAACAGGGCGCACGTCGGCCGCGGCCACGCGCCAGCCGCCGCTGAGGAAGCGTTGCGTGACAGCATCACCGATGCCGCCGGCCGCGCCGGTGACCAGCGCGACACGAGCGCTGGCGGTGCTCATGGCCGCCAGCTGCGATCTTCCGGCAGCGAGTTGCCGCCATCGACCACCACCAGCTGCCCGGTGATGTAACTGGCCGAGCGATCGGCCAGGAAGCGAACTGCGGCGGCGATCTCGTCGGGTGTACCGCTGCGACCGATGGGGGTGAGCGCGCCCGCGACCTGCTCGAACTGCAGCTGGGAGCCGCTGGCGATCCAGCCGGGAGCGACGGCATTGACGGTGATGCCGTGCCCTGCGGTCTCGAGCGCGACAGCGCGAGTGAGGCCCACCATGCCGGCCTTCGCCGCGTGGTAGGCGACGTCGCCGTGGAACACCTGCACCGGGCCCGACGTGCTGGAGATGTTGACCACCCGTCCGTAGCCGGAGCGACGCATCACCGCGACCACCGCCCGAGTGACGGCGAAGCAGGTGGTGAGGTTGCGCTCGATGCCGTCGTGCCACGACGCGTCGGTGGTGTGCTCGATGTCGGCGTCGGTCGCCGCCGACCCGACGGCGATCATCCCGGCGTTGTTGACGCAGATGTCGAGCCGGTCTGCCACGCCCAGCGCAGTGGCCACCACTCGGTCGGCGGCGCCCGGCTGCATGAGGTCGGCGACCACACCGATGGCGTTGCCTCCGAGCGCGTCGAGCTCGGCGACGCGCTCGTGAATGCGCTCGGTGGTGGACGTGAGCACGACGGCGGCACCGTCGGCGGCCAGCGCCTTCGCGACCGCGAAGCCGATGCCCAGGCTGTTGCCCGCGCCGGTGACCAGCGCCACCTGGCCATCCAGGCTCTGGAAGATGCTCATCGGGTCAAGTGTTCCACGGCATCATGGAACACCCGGTCATGCAGCTGCACATCCGCGAGCGTGTGGTGTGGCGACATCAGGGCCATGTTGTGGAACGGCGTCAGCAGCACACCGCGGTTGATGGCCCAGAGGTGCATGAACGCATCGAGCTGGTGGTCGACGGCCGCGGCTGCGGTGGCGCCGTCGCCCGGCGGCGGACAGAACCAGTACTCGGCGCGGGCACCCAACTGCTGCACGTTCCACGGCAGACCGAAGGCGTCGATGGTGGCCTGCACGCCGTCGGTCCACTTGCCGGCAAGGGGGATCATGTGCGCGAAGTCGGCGTCGAGCAGCGTGGTTGACAGCGTGGCCTTCACTGCGGCCAACGCCAGTGCGTTGCCGGTGAGCGTTCCGCCCACGCCGCTGGTGTCGACGCTCTTGTCGAGCAGCAGCTCGTTGAGCCGTGCTGCGATCTCGGCGGTGCAGCCATATGCGGCGGCAGGCATCCCGCCGCCGATGGTCTTGCCGATGACGAAGAAGTCGGGCTGCAGGCCCCACGCTGCCGTGGCGCCACCGGGGCCGACGCAGATGGTGTGCGTCTCGTCGATGACCAGCATCGTGCCGTAGGCGCGCGTGAGCGACCGAAGGGCATCGTGGAAGCCGGGTTGCGGCAGCACGATGCCGATGTTGGTGAGCGCCGGCTCGGCCAGCACACATGCGATCTCGCCGGTCGCGAGCGCCGCCTCCAGAGCAGGGATGTCGTTGAACGGCACCACCACCGTGGTCTGCTCGGGGTGCACCTGCGGCCCGATGTTGCCCTGCCGCGGCACCGCCAGGCCACGTTCGTCGAGAGTGACCAGCGTTTCGTCGACGCTGCCGTGGTAGCACCAGTCGAAGACCAGCACCTTCGAGCGGCCGGTGAGGAAGCGGGCGAAGCGCAGCACGAAGCGGTTCGCGTCGGTGGCGGTCATCGCCATCTGCCACACCGGCAGGCCGAAGCGGCGCGCCAGCTCGCCGCCCACCCACGCCGCATCGGCGTTGGGCAGCATCGTGGTGATGCCGCGAGAGGCTTGGCGGTACAGCGCGTCGGCCACTTGCGGCAGTGCATGGCCGGTCATCGCACCGGTGTCGCCGAGGCAGAAGTCGACGTACTCGTGGCCGTCGACATCGGTGAAGCGGGCGCCGTGAGCCTCGTCGAAGAAGAGCGGAAAGGCGCCCGGCCAGCGGGTCATCCATGCCATCGGCACGCCGCCGAGCAGGTTGGTGCGCGCGTCGGCGGCCATCTGCGCCGACCGAGGGTGCAACTCGACGAAGCGCTGCTCCTCGGCGTGCTGTGAGTCGGCCAGATGCTGTCGATCGATCATGGTTGAACCCTAGCGCAAGCGATTCACCATCTGATCTCGATTGACGCGAGCGATTCGCTTGTTCGTGCGTCCTCGGCTTTGTGTCGAACCTGCGTGTTCACAGCTGCAGGTAGACCCCCGACAGCGTGTACGGAAAAGCGGCGTGGGGCTGGAGAGGCGTCAGCTGGTGACGGCGTTGATGGCCCGCCACACCTTCTCGGCGGTGCAGGGCGTGTCGATGTGGCGCACGCCGAGATGGCTGACGGCGTCGATGACGGCGGATTGCACCGCAGGGGTGCTGCCGATGGTGCCGCTCTCGCCGATGCCCTTGGCGCCCAGTGGGTTGAGGTGCGTGGGAGTCTCCATGTGCACGACTTCGAAGCTGGGCAGCTCGGCGGCGGAGATGAAGGCGTAGTCGGCGAGGTTGGAGGTGACGGGGTTGCCGTCGCTGTCGTAGCGCACCTCCTCCATCAACGCCTGCGCGGCGCCCTGTGCGATGCCACCGTGGATCTGCCCTTCCAGCAGCATCGGGTTCAACACCTTGCCGGCGTCGTCGCAGGCCACCTGGCGCACCAGACGCACCTTGCCGGTCTCGGTGTCGACCTCGACCACCGCAACATGCGAGCCGAACGGGAAGCTGGCCGCGCCCTGGAAGAACAGCGCGTGCTGCAAACCCTCGGGCAGCTCCTCGTCGGTGTGCGCGGCCACTGCGAGGTCGGCCCAGCTCTTGGTGATCGACGGGGTGCCCGAGACGTGGAACGACCCACTGTCCTTGTCGAGCACGACGTCGGCTTCATCGGCTTCCATCAGCTTGGCGGCCAGCTTGCGGGCCTTCTCCACCAGTTCGATGGCCGCGTTCCAGACCGCGGTGCCACCGTGCTGCAGCGAGCGTGAGCCCATCGTGCCGGCGCCCTCGGGCACGAGATCCGTGTCGCCCCAGATGACGTCGATCTGGTCCATGGGAATGCCGGTCTGCTCGTGAGCGAGCATGCTCCACGACGTGACGTGGCCCTGACCGTGCGGCGAGGTGCCGGTGTACACGTTGGCCCGCCCGTTGTCGAGCACGACGATCTTGGCGTGCTCGCCGAAGGGCTCGACGCCGCCGGTGATCTCCACGTAGGTGCTCACGCCGATGCCCAACTGCACCACGTCGCCGGCGGCGCGGCGGCGGGCCTGCTCGGCGCGCAACTCGTCGTAGCCCGCCGCGGCGAGCGCCTTGTCGAGTGCAGTTTCGTAGTCGCCGACGTCGTAGGTCTGGCCGATGGCGGTGGTGTGCGGCTCGAGGAACTTCGGGATCAGGTTGATGCGCCGTGCCTCCACCGGGTCGAGCCCCAGCTCCAGCGCCCACAGGTCGAGCGAGCGTTCCGCTGCAGCGGTGGCCTCGGGCCGGCCGGCGCCGCGATACGGGGTGGTGAACACCGTGTTGGTGACCACGGCGGTGGACTGGCACTCGATGTTGGGAATGGCGTACACCGCGCTGGCCATCGGCCGACCGAAGAACGCGGGGAGGATGGTGCCGATCTCGGCGAAGCCGCCGGCGTCCTGGATGAAGTGCAGCTGGTAGTGCGTGATCTTGCCGTCGCGGCTGCCGCCGATGGTGACGTACTGCACCTGACCGCGGCCATGACCCATGGCCATCATGTTCTCGCTGCGGGTCTCGCGCCAGCGCAACGCGCGGCCGACCTTCTTGGCGACGACACCGAGCAGCGCCTCTTCGGGGTAGCAGCTGATCTTGGCGCCGAAGCCGCCGCCCACGTCGGGGGTGATGACCTGCACGAGCGCAGGGTCGACGCCATTGGCGGTGGCGATGGTGGTGCGGGCGCTCTGCGCGCCCTGGGTGCTGAGCCACTGGTGCAACCTGCCGTCGTCGCCCCATGCGACCGCCGAGCCGCGAACCTCCAGCGGGCACGCAGCCACGCGCTGGTTGATGAAGCGACCCTTCACCACCACTTCGCAGTCGGCGAAGAAGTCGGGGCCGCTGATGGCAGGCATGCCGAGGAACGACGTGTCGAACACCACGTTGCTGCCGGCGCCCTCGTAGAGCAGGGTGGTGCTGGTCATGGCCTCCTCGATGTCGACCAACGCGGGCAGTACGTCGTAGTCGATGATCACCTGCTCGGCTGCGTCCTCGCCCTGCGAGCTGAGCTCGGTGACCACGATCGCGACCGGCTCGCCGACGAAGCGCACCTTGTCGATGGCCAGCAGCCCGCGGGTGACCATCGGGTTGAAAGGCGACGCCACCGGCTGCAACTCGAGATCGGCGGCGGTGTAGATGGCGATGACGCCGGGCATCGCCAGCGCATCGGTGGTGTCGACCGAGTTGATGAGGCCGTGGGCAACGGTGGAGCGCACGTACGTGACGTGCGCGGCGCCGACGAGCATCGGCTCGGTGAGCAGGTCGTCGACGTAGACCCCGCCGGTGGTGAGAAACCTCGGGTCTTCCTTACGAAGTACCCGATTGCCCAGAATGCTGCCAGCCACGCGCAAAACCCCCAGATGTTCGTTGAGACGACGTCGGGCCGACACTAGACGCACCGAGGCGGGTGGCCGAACGCAGAGGCCGGATCAGCCCACTCGACGCGGTCAGGGAGTGGCAGCCTGGGCGGTGCGCACGGCAACGATCTGAGCGACGGTGTCGTAGGGCCAACCGCTGGGCATGGTGATCGGTGCCGCAGGAGCGGGCAGCATCGTCAGCCGGATCTCGCCGCGTTGCACGTAGCCGATCTCCTCGCGGGCGGCCTCTTCGATGCCTTCCGGGGTCTGCAACCGGCTCACCTCGTCGGCGAGCTCGGCGTTGGCCTGGTCGAGTGCCGTCAGCTCTTTGTCCTTGCCCGCGATGTCGTCGGCCTGACGCAGCCATGCCTTCACCGGCAACACGAAGAGGGCTGCCACGAGCGAGGCGGTGATGACCATGGCAGCGAGCGCGATGATGCCGCGCTTCGCGCGCCCTTTCACCAGTTGCTTCTCGCGCGCGATGGGGCGGGTGAAGTCGGCCAACGTGCCCTCGCTGGTGCGGTCGACGGGGCGCGTGCGTGACCGGGTCGCGTCGGGTGGACGCGGGATCGCAGACGTCTTGTGACCGCTGGAACTCATCGCCGACAGTCTCGCAGCCGAGCCGCGCGGAACGGCGTCACCCGCACACGCCGGTCGACCCGATTCCTGCTGTCAGGCCCGGCTGAGGGCGCCGCGACCGCGGAACGCCGCGGATTCGCCGAGCTGCTCCTCGATGCGCAGGAGCTGGTTGTACTTGGCCACCCGGTCGCTTCTGGCGGGGGCGCCGGTCTTGATCTGGCCGCAGTTGGTGGCGACGGCGAGGTCGGCGATGGTGCTGTCCTCGGTTTCGCCGCTGCGGTGGCTCATGACGCTGGTGTAGCCGTTGCGCGTGGCCAGATCCACGGTGTCGAGCGTCTCGCTGAGCGTGCCGATCTGGTTGACCTTGATGAGGATGCTGTTGGCGATGCTGCGCTCGATGCCGGTGCGCAAGCGGGTGACGTTGGTGACGAACAGGTCGTCGCCGACCAACTGCACCTTGCTGCCGATGGCGGTGGTGAGCGCCGCCCAGCCCTCCCAGTCGTTCTCGGCCATGCCGTCTTCCAGGCTGACGATGGGGTAGGTGTCGACCAGGCGGGCGAAGTAGGCCACCATCTCGTCGGGAGCGAGCACCTTGCCTTCGCCGGCGAGGTGGTATGCGCCGTCGCGGTAGAGCTCGCTCATCGCAGGGTCCATCGCGATGGCGATGTCGGTGCCCGGGGCGTACCCGGCCTTCTCGATGGCTTCGACGAGGATCTTCAGCGCGTCTTCGTTGCTGGCCAGGTTGGGGGCGAAGCCGCCTTCGTCGCCGACCGCGGTGGACAGGCCGCGGTCGTGCAGCACGCTCTTGAGCATGTGGTAGGTCTCGGTGCCCCAGCGCAACGCCTCGTGGAAGCTGGGGGCGCCGACGGGCATGATCATGAACTCCTGCATGTCGATGCTGTTGTCGGCATGCACGCCGCCGTTGACGACGTTCATCATCGGTACCGGCAGCACGTGGGCGTTGGGGCCGCCGAGGTAGCGGTAGAGGGGCAACTGCAGGTCGTCGGCGGCGGCGCGAGCGACCGCCAGGCTGGCGCCGAGGATGGCGTTGGCCCCCAGGCGGCCCTTGTTGTCGGTGCCGTCGAGCGCGATGAGCTCGGTGTCGATGTAGCGCTGCTCGAACACCTCGATGCCTTCGAGCAGATCGGCGATCTCGCCGTTGACGTGGCCAACGGCGGTCGCCACGCCCTTGCCGCCATAGCGAGCACCGCCGTCGCGCAGCTCGACTGCTTCGTGCTCGCCGGTGGACGCCCCGGAGGGCACCGCGGCGCGGCCGCTGGCCCCGCTGTCGAGGATGACTTCCACCTCGACGGTGGGGTTGCCACGCGAGTCGAGGACTTCACGGCCGATGACGCTGACGATGTCGCTCATGTGCTCCACCGTACCGACTGCGACCGACTGCGACAGAACGCGCAACCAGCATTTCGGTCAAGTGTTGACGGTTCCTTGCCGATCACAGCTGCATGAGCAGTCCTGAGGCGGAAGAGACGTACCGTACGGTTGCATCGCTGACCCGCTCGTCGCCCGCCGATGGCGAGCTGCAGCAGCACCACGAGCAGCACTCGCCGATCGGCGCGGTGGAACAGAAGCTGGTCTGGGACCCGGCCGCACACGCGAACCGGCTGGCGGAACTGGCGGAGCTGGCCGCGGTGGCGGGCGTCGACGAGCCGGAGCCCTACGTGGCGCCCGTGCGAGCGCAAGCGCCGCGCCGCGATCCCGTGTACGGAGACCCGGCATCGGGCCTGGACGACACGATGCACCACACCATGCTGCCGCGCCTGATGGTGATCGCTGCACTGCTGGCCGGCCTCGGAGGCCCGGTGATGGGTTTCGTCTTGCAGCGGCAAGGTCATCTCGTGATCGACGGCAGGAGCTGGCTGCTCGACGAGCACGGACGATCGGTGGTGGTTGCGGCCTTGGTGGCGATCGGCGTCTGCTCGGTGCTCGGTTGGCTGTGGTGGACCGTTGCCGCCGCGCTGAACGCCCGCAAGAGGGCTCGCTACGGCGTCTCGCCGTGGTTCGCGCCGACCGCCTTGTTGCTGATGGCGGCCGGCATCGTCGGCGTCGGCGCGGTCACCCGCGGGCGCAACATGTTCAGCCGGGAGGAAACCGGCAGGTTCCTCCTCGCGATCGGGTTGGGGGTGGTGCCGATCGTGGCCTACTTCGCAACGCTCAGTGCGTACCGCAAGACGGCGAGGGCGATCGGAGCCTCGACTCAGGGGTGGACGGTGGTGATCGTCGTGCCGTGGGCGATGCTGGCGGTCAACGTGCTCTCCCAGTTCTTCGTGAATGCCATCGGCGAGTCGTTCATCCAGGTGCTCGGGCTGGTGAACATGGCTGTCATGGGTGTGCAGGTGCTGGCGCTGTACCTGGCCCTGTCGTCGTTCGACCGAGCATGCATCGGCCGCCACATGGGTCGCGACGAGTCGAACGACTTGCCCGACTTCCTGCGGCCCTACGCCTGATCACTCGCCGGTCTTGACCTCGGCCCACAGCGTGTCGAGCGCCTCGAGGCCGGCAGTCTGCAGCACCAGACCGCGCTCGCGAGCCAGCACCTCCACCTGCTCGAAGCGTCGGCGGAACTTCAGCGTTGCGGCTCGGAGCGCTGCCTCGGGCTCGACGCCCAGGTGGCGGGCCACGTTGACCACTGCGAACAGCAGATCGCCCAGTTCGTCGCGCACCGCTGCGGTGTCGGCGGCTTGGACGGCGGCGCGCACTTCGGCGGCCTCTTCCTCGATCTTGGGCCAGGCGCCATCCACGTCGGGCCAGTCGAAGCCCACCTTGGCAGCCTTGCGTTGCACCGCGTCGGCATAGCTGAGCGACGGGAGCGAGTGGGGCACGCCCTCGAAGACCGAGGTGCGCCCCTTCTCCTGCTGCTTGATGAGATCCCAGTTGGCGAGCACCGTGTGGGTGTCGTCGGCGACGACGTTGCCGAACACGTGAGGGTGGCGGCGGACCAGCTTGTCGTGCACTCCCTGTGCGACGTCGGCCATCGTGAAGCGACCCTCCTGCTCGGCGATGGTGGCGTGGAACTCGATCTGGTACAGCAGATCGCCGAGCTCCTCGATGAGTGCGTCGTCGGTGGAGGGGTCTTCGGGGTCGAGCGCGTGCAGCGCGTCGACCACCTCGTAGGTCTCTTCGAGCAGGTAGCGCACGAGCGACTGGTGCGTCTGCTCCTGATCCCACGGGCACTGCTCGCGCAGCGTGCGCGCCAGCTGGTGGAAGCGGACGAGCTCGCTGCCCACCGGCGCAGCCAGGTGCGGGATGTAGATGCTGGTGAGATGATCGGCCTCGACGGTGCGGTCCAGCTCTGCCCATGTGGTGTGCGTGATGCGTTCGTCGGGTGAACCCAGCCGTTGCAGGATGACGACCGGTTCGTCGCCGGTGGCGTTCTCGACGGCCAGCTTGATGTCGCTGAGCACCCAGTTGGCGTGCGTGTGCGCAACCAGCAGCGGCCCTGCCATGCCCGCCGCGGCAATGGCGAACTCGTGGCCGTCGACCAAGGTGACATTGGCCTCCACGGGGTCGATGCCCAGCCGCGCGTAGGCGATGTCGAGGAACGACATCGCCGGATGGATGGTGCACTCGATGCGTTGGTCGGTGCGCAGCGCGCGCACGGTGCGCTCGAGGATCAGCGGCGAACCCGGCACCGCGTAGAGCACCTCACCGTGGAGCTGTGCAGCGGCGGCCAAGCGGTCGGCGATCTCGGCGTACACGTCGGCGAACGTGTCGGCGGCCTCGTACACGTCGTCGAAGGTGTCGGCGTCGGGTACGAGCGACGCCGAAGGGTGGCGGTCGGTGCGCAGGTAGCGATGAGCCACCCGCGCGATCTCGGCCCGAGTGTGCTCGGTGACGTACTCGGGCCCCGCGGGCCCGAGACCGACGATGACGATGCGCGGCGTGGTCACCCGTCGCCCAACGGCACGACCTGCGCCTGCTCCTGGTTCCACTCACCCATGCGCGGGCTGATGCTGATGTCGGCGCGCTGGGCCTCGGCGAGCAGTGCTTCGCCCAGCTCGTTCTGCGTGATGAGGCGCTGCTCGTCGAGCGTCAGGTCGTCGAACGCACGCAGCAGCAGCACCAGATCGCCGCTGGCGTCGGTGACCACGACCGGCTGCCCGACGGTGGCGCCGGCGTCGGCCAGCACCCCTCGGATCTGCGGGAAGGCGATGTCGAACGACGCCGAGTCGAGGCAGGAGTTGCCCTCCGAGTCGTACACCACGCCGCCGGACTGCGCCAATGTCTGGTTGGTGGAGTACTGCACCGCTGCGTCGGCGAAGGGCAGGCCGGCCTCCAGCTCGGCCATCACCTGTGCCGCCGGCACCTCGGTGCCGAGGGTGATGGCGGCCAGGCACAGGTACGGGCCACCGGCGAGGCCCTTCTCGAACTCGGCTCGGGGGGCGGCGCTGACCTGCGGGATCATGGCTGCGAGCACGAGGTTGCCCTCGGTGAGCAGCTCTTCGGGCGTGGAGATGTCGCCGACCTCGTCGGACAGCGACACCACCCGCACCCACTGCGTGAGCGCGGAGCGAACGATGGCACCGTCGGTCTTGCCCTCGGTGAGCGAGGCCAACTGATCGCGGCTCAGTTGCCGGCCGTTGACCTCGGCGACCACTTCGCCGTGATCGACCGAACTGCACGAGGAGAACGACAGGGCGGCCACGAGGGCGCCGAGGGACAGGGCGAGGCGTCGCTTCACGGCCGAGACCCTACCGGGCGACCTGCGCAACACTGGCGTTCGTGCTCGTCGCCGGCTCAGACCGACAGCACGACGACGGCGCCGTCGATGGCGAGGATCGTGCCGACCACGATGGACAGCCAGGAGGCGAGCGGGCGCCGGTGGCGCATCACCCAACCCGTGGTGTCGGCCAGCTTCCGCTGGGCGGTGGGCGAGTGGGTGACCGACAGCATGACGGCCAGCGGAATGCCTGCTGCGAGCAACGTGTAGAGCCCGATGGCCACCAGCCGGCCACCGAACCCCACCGACGAGGTTGCGATGGCGATGGAGCCGAGCACCGGACCGACGTAGTCGGCCATCAGGAACGCCGCGACGAACGACTTCGTCGGCGAGAGCTCCTTCAGCCGCTCGAACGCCGGTGGCACATCCGATGACGGCTTGGTCGAGGGACGCCGCAACCAGAGGCCGTAGCTGAGCAGCGCGAGACCGGCGACGATCCGCGCCGCAGCGATCAGCCGGCCGGGAACGGACACCGGTTCGATGGTGCCGCCGAGGACGACGCTGGCAACGACGAGCAGCAGGGTCTCCACCGTGAACAGGCCGAGCACGAAGGCCCAGCCGTTCCTTCTCGGCGTCGCACCGTTCATGACCACGAGCAAGCCCATGATCGTGGAGGGTTGGGTGCCGCTGACGAGGCCGGAGACGATGAGAAGGCGAGCGAGCTCGGTCATCGCCGGCGGGCACAGCCACGAGTGTTGTCAGTGGACACGAACCGCTCCCTCTTCCGCCGGCCGGCACGATAACTCAGGGCATGGCACCGCTGTCGTGGCGTGCTGCGTTCCTGTCGGTGCGCCGCTCAACGATCCTCCCAATCCAACCACTCGATCGGGAAGTCGGTGAGGTACTGCTTCACCGCCTCGCCGATGGTGCGCGCCGAGTGGTTGGGCGTGCCCCGGTCGAACACCTGGTAGCGATCGAGACGGTCGTGGACAGTGCCCTTCAGCTCGGCGAAGCGCAGTTCGATGCCGCGCGAGTCGAGGTCGTCGACCAGTTCGTTCAGCACATCGGCGGCGGTGGTGTCGATGTCGGTGATCGGCTCGGCGGTGATGATGAGGCACTTCACCGGTGTCGACTGCGCTGCGATTCGGCGCTGCACGTCCTCGGTGAAGAAGTGAGCGTTGGCGAAGAACAGCGGCGCGTCGAACCGGTACAGCAGGAGGCCGGGCACGATGCGCCCCTCGGGGTGTCGCGCTCGGTCGTGATAGCCCTTCAGGCCGTCGACCCGCACCAGTTCAGCGGTGTGTGGCTTCCACGCGAGTCGTAGGAAGTTGAGGATGGAGAGCGCGACCGCGACTGCGACACCGTTGACCGGGCCGAGCACGGCGACGGAGAGCCAGGCCACCATCGCCAGCGCGAACTCGCTGCGCCGAACCCGGTAGAGCCGAGCCATCGCGGGCAGATCGATCAGCGAGATCGCGGCTGCGATCACGATCGCGGCGAGCGATGCTTCGGGAAGGTGGCGGAAGGTGGCAGGAAAGGCGATGGCGATGACGAGCAGCGTGACTGCAGCGACCACGCCGGTGAGCTGCGTGCGCGACCCTGCCGATTCGGCGACTGGAGTTCGCGAGTTGCTGGCGCTGATGGGAAAGCCGTGGAAGAGGCCGGAGGCGACGTTGGCGATCCCGAGTGCCACCAGTTCGTGATTCGCGTCGACAACCTCGTGACGGCGCAGCGCCATCGTGCGTGAGAGCACACTGGTGTCTGCGAACGAGACGAACGCGATGCCGACCGCTGCGGCCACGAGAGTGCGGGCGGTGTGCCAATCGACATCCGGCAGTGCAGGCGACGGAAGGCCCTGCGGGAGGTCGCCCACCAGTGGGACGTCTCGTCCGCCCAAGTGGAACAGCAGTGCCGCAGCGATGCCGACCACGACGACGACGAGCGTGGCCGGAATGCTGCGCGAAAGCCAGCGCAGCACCACGATCAGCACCACCGAGCCGAGACCGACAACGAGGGCCCAACCATTGAGCAACCCGTCACGGAGACCGTCGAACAACTGGCCGAGCTGGCTGAACAGCGACTCGCCCTTCACCGAGAAGCCCCCCAGCTTCGCCGCCTGCGAGACGATGATCGTGACTGCGATGCCGTGCAGGTAGCCGTAGCGCACCGGCGCGGAGAGCAGCTCGGAGATGAAACCGAAGCGAGCGAGCCCGGCGCCGATGCAGATGACGCCGGCGAGCACCGACAGCGCACCGGCGATGGCGACCGCCTCGTCGGAGTTGGCGGTGGCGAGCGGCAGGATGGCTGCGACCAGCAGGGGGGTGAGCGACGAGTCGGGGCCGAGCACCATGATGCGTGACGGCCCGAAGATGGCGTAGGCGATGAGCGGCACGATGGTGGCGTAGAGCCCCGTGACCGGTGGGAGCCCGGCCGCCGACGCGTACGCCATGCCCGCCGGTGCGAGCAGGCCGGTGATCACCAGCCCAGCAGCGATGTCCTTGCTCAACCAGCCCCGCTGGTACGTGCGGATCTGCCCGATGGCCGGCACCAGGTTGGTCCAGCTGCCCTTGCTCACCTCGCAACTGTGTCACGTCGACGCTGGTGGTCGAGTGCTTCGCCGGCTCTCACCGCGTTCTTACCGTGTGATCACAGTTTCACAATCCCTTCGGTCGAGTCTCCACCGCATGACACGCCTCATCAACGCCCTCCGCTTCTCCGCCACGCTCGCTCTGGCGGGGTGCTCCGCATCTGCGTGCGAGCCGCCCCTCGGCGACCAGCCCGGCGAACCGGCTGCAACCGCTGCGCCGACGCCATCGGCCGAGCCGCCCGGTGCGCAGAGCGCAGGCACCGACATCCTGCAGTTGGCCCTCACCATCCACGTCGAGGGGTACAACGACGAAGCGAGAGATCAGAGCGAGTTCGACGCCCACCTGGCGGTGCTCGAGCGGCTCTCCGACCTTGCCGTCGCGTACGACGTGATCCTCAACTTCGAGCTCTCGACGACGTTCGTGCAGGCGGTCGACCGCTGGGGCAGCATGTTCATCGAGGACATGACGGCGATCGGCCACAACATCTCGCAGCACTCCGGCGACCAGTCCACGGAGGGCCTCACCGGTGAGGCGCGAGTTCGTGAGCTCGTTCGCCAACGAGCGGCGATCGAAGCCCACGGCGTGCAGCTGAACTACCTCTCCGGCGCGTGCTCCGCAGACGACGATTGGGTGGAGTCGGCGGTGGCGGCAGGGTTCTCGGCGGCGACCGGCAACGTCGAGTTCTGCCTGCAGTCGCTCGATGACGCGACGCTGCCCGACGGGATGGAGTGGATTCACAAGTGCCGCAACCAGTCCGTGTGTCACGACCCCCTCCACGTGGAGACTGCGCGTGTGCTGCATCCGTGGACCACCAGCAGTTCGGCGACGTGGCTGGTCGACGACCCCGCGGGCGATCTGGTGATCATCATCTCCGACGAATCGGACGGGTTCGTCGCCATGTCGCAGACCGGAGATGCCGATCTCACCCTCTCGCTCCAGCAGTGGACGTCGATGATCGACGGCTATCTGGCGGTGGCCGTCGCCGGCCAGGTGAACGTGGTGAACATGGTCCTGTCGGTGGGCTCGACCCCCGATTGGGACACCGCCGAGGCGATGTTCGCCGAAGCGCAGGCCCGCCAGTCGGCGGGTCAGATCTCGTGGGCCAACCTCAGTGACGTGGTCGACCAAGCCGTCGCCGAAGCTGCTGCACAAACGGCCGACCCGATGGGCGACTACAGCGACGTGACGCCAGACCTGGGCGGCGCCCGCCCGCCGAACGCCACCCTGCCCACCGACGGCTGACGGCTGGTGTGCCCCGCCCAACGAGTGACGACGCCGGCTCGACGCGGCGGGCGTCGATCCGCGCCTCGATGTCGGCGGTATCGAAACGAACGAACTTCCGGAGTATGCGGAACGGGAAGCGATGCTCCTCCACGAGGCGGCGACCGACTATCGCGGCCCGATCGGCGTCCGGTCATGGCGAGGTGTGTCCCGTTGAGGCTGATGCGGTGACGGAGCCATCTTGTCCGTGGTGTGGTGTGCCCGGTCTCGCTTCATGGGCGGCCGGTGGTGTCCAAGCAGAAGAAGGTTGATCCGCCAATTCGGCCGTCGACGAGTCGCTGTGTTGTGGCGCAGGTTTGGCTGCGGGGGATCTCTGACATGACTTGGCCGTCATTCGGTGAGTCGCACGGGACGATCTCGCTGATGTGGCCGCCGCGGACGGTGACGCAGTCGCCGGCGGTGACGGCGCCGACTCCCTCGCTCGGAGTTTGGCTCGATGTCTCGTGGAGGAGGACGAACGCGGTGCCGATCGTGCAGGCCAGCAAGGCGCCGAGGAGGGCCATGATGGGGCGAACGCGGGCTGGCCCGGTTGGTTCGTCGACGTGCGCTGGCGGGTTGTCGGTGGCGGGCTCGACGTGGTGACCGTCGGCTCGGAGCTCGTCGAGCGATTGGTCGTAGCGGTGCCGGCGATCGGGCTCGCGGAGCACATGCCACGCTGCGTTGAGGCACTGCATTGCGCGTTCGTCGTCGGCGCGTTCCGTCGGTGTTCGGTCTCTCCGGAGGTCGGGGTGGAGCTGCCTCGCCCGAGTGCGGTAGGCGGACCGGAGTTCCGTATCGGATGCGTCGCGAGCACCGCCGAGGGTGTCGTAGGGCGTCACCACGTGCGACCCGTCATGTAGCTCCGAGTCTCGACGCATATCGTCCGGACTCCAGATCGTCGCGGTCCTCCTCGAGGCTGCGGGTGAGGGCACGTGCCAACGAACGCCGCAGTAGCGGCGCCGCCAGCTGGGTCAGCCCTGGTCGAGTCGAGCACAACGTCGCGGTGACGTTGGCTCCATTGTCACCGTCGGCAACGATGTCGAACTTGATCGAGCCGGGTGAGAACGGACCAGAGATCAACGCGTTCACCTGATGGGCCGGAACGCTCTTGTCGAGTTCGAAATGCTGTCGGAGTCGTACAGGCCCGACGCGGGACACTTGGGAGTACGAACACGACTGCGAGGTTTCGGACAACACGTGGAAGCTCACGCCACGGTGATGGCCGTTGCGTTCGTGATCACCGACATCGCCGAACTGTGCCAGCACCTCCTCAAGCGGTCGTCGGATGGTGACGTCGACGTGTACTTCTAACATGGCACGACTATGCCAAGATGGCATGACAATGTCAAGTAGACTCACGCCGTGACTACCCGACCGCCTGAGCTTGCAC
>ERZ1026800.593-NODE-593-length-29262-cov-4.297203_pt1 | contig 29262 bp, 31 predicted proteins | sample MGYA00520873_ERZ1026800 | MGnify/ENA primary metagenome ERZ1026800 (study PRJEB33270, sample SAMEA104284475) | anaerobic digester metagenome | biome: Anaerobic digester microbiome; feature: mesophilic sludge digester; material: Anaerobic digester biomass | place...
AAAATTGCCAGTGATTCTAAAATTCCCCAAGCCCCCATAAACTGAAAGATCCCAATTCACGCGGTATGGAGGTGCAGTGACTATGGTTGAATGTGTACCATTTTGAGAATCGACAACGGAGATCTCTGCTGGAATATACTCTGGTTGTGGCGGAAACTGACTGGATGCAGAAACAATATATAGTGATGGAAATGCGTAAAATAGAACAACCAACAGGATAAAAATTGTGTTTTTCTTGTTTACCAAATTCATTTGATATCCCCTTTTCTTATGAGTTTTGATGAACAAAGTAAGTGTACCATCTCATGACCCATCTCACAACTGACATTCGTTATCCGCACGTCACATTTAATTGTTGACAAATGCAATAAAAACACACCGGAGATGACAATCCAGTGGCACAATAAGCCCCGTCAACGGCACCGCAACCTCTTGCTTGCAGGGAAAACCAACAAACATAAAGATGGATTCAATTACTTTGCTCCTTTGCAAGGATACACGATACCACCCGTATTTGTATGATCCATTCTTTCTGCCATGAATGGTCGATTGCAAATCAACCAGGATCAAATCTTGACATTAGAGTTGATACTGGCTATACTATACCCCAGTATAGTATATTTTCAGGAGAGGATGACCTTATGCCCCTGTATGAATATCACTGCGAGGAATGCGACCACGTCTTTGAAAAAATGATGCCTTTCAGCCAGGCGGATTCCTCGCCCGAATGCCCCCATTGCCACCACGACATCACCCGGCGCAAAATTTCCACCTTTGCCACCCGAATTGCATCCACCGGAGCGTCCTCTTCCTGCTCCGGCAGTTCGTGCGGTTCCGGCGGCGGACGCTTCACCTGAGGGGGGTAGGCAGATGCGCCTGCGGTGCAGGCGCCCACCCCATGAAATGGACCCATCCATGAAACTGGAAAACGAATCCTCCAAAACAGCCATCCTCAACCGCCTGCGGCGGATTGAGGGACAGGTGCGCGGCATCGAAGAGATGATCCGCACAGACCGCGACTGCACCGACATTGTGCAGCAATTTGTCGCTGTGCGCTCCGCCACCCAGGGTGCCATGAACGCCTTCCTGGAGGAATATGCCGCCGCCTGCCTGCGCAGCAGCGGGAATACCTCCGCCGACGAGCGCGAGGAAATGATGCACAACCTGCTTGCCTTGCTGAACAAGGCAGCCTGACGATTCCAAAAGAGGACCCCCCATGAGTAATGCAACCGTCCGCTGGATTGGCGGAAAACAATTTATCGGCATTGATTCCACCAGCCACTCCGTGGTGCTTTCCACGCCCGATGAGGGTGTGGGCATGAAGCCCTCCGAGTTGCTGCTGGTGGCACTGGCAGCCTGCACCGCGGTGGATGTGGTGGAAATCATTGCCAAGAAGCGCCTGCACCTCGATTCGCTTGAAATCCGCGCGGATGGCGAGCAGGACTCTGACCCGCCGTGGACTTTCCGCAAGATTCATGTCCACTACACGCTGCGCGGCACCGACCTGACCGAAACAGCCGTAAAACAGGCGATTGATCTTTCCGAGGAAAAATATTGCTCGGTGGCAGCCACCCTGCGCGGCGTGGCGGAAATAACCACCAGCTTTACCATCGAAGCGGCTTAATCCCCGCGCTGGCGGGCTTCCTCCCGGTAGCGGCAGTATTCGCATTTCTCCCCGGGCGCAGGAGGCTCCGGCTGGTCCAGCAAAGCCAGCACCTGCCCCAGGAACGCCAGGAAGGTGTTGTCATCACGCGGGATTTCCTGCCAGGTGACATCCCCCAGGTAGGCAATCCGCCCGTCGATTTGCTGCAAGTCCACCGGTTCCACCACCAGCAGCCCCAACCGGCTGATGGGCTGCAGCGAAAACTTGCCCGGCGCCGGGTTTTCCAGCGCCCAGCTATAGGCATGCAGCTGCCGACCATAAAACGCCTGGTGGGTCGGGCGCGGCTGGGATGTCTTAAAATCCACCACGCCATAGGAGCCGTCCTCAAACTGCACCACCGTGTCAAATTTGCCCACCAGGTAACAACTGGATTCATGCCCCGGCAGTTCAATTGCCTGGGATTGCACCCTTTGTTCGCCAAACTTCACCACGCCGGGCGGCAAGTCGGAATGCAGATCGGCAGTGCTGCGCCCTTCAAAATAATTCTTCATCAAGCCGTCAATTTTATTAAAGATGGACGGAAAAGGAGATCCGGGGCGGCTGAATTTTCTCGCCACCTTGAGGTAGAAACAACGCGGGCATTCGTCCCACAGGAAGGTCAGGTCGGACGGGCTGAGTTTAAACAGGTTCATGGCTTCCCACCTTCCCCCGGTTCGTCCCCCGGCAGCAAGTCCAGGTCAGCGGATGTGACACGCAGTCCGCTAAATTCTTCAAAACTGAGATGCGCCAGCTCCAGCTGGCGGCGGGCACAGAAGCGGTCAAAAAGCGTATTGTAGCTGTCCACAATACGCGCCTCCCAGTGCAAACCCAACTTTGCTGCCAGCCCGGCTATTTCCAACGCAGAGCCGCCTTCTATCTCGGTAAAGTAACCGAAGGGTAGTTCATCCAGAGTCACTTCGATGCCGTCCAGCAGGTAAACCGTGCGATATTTCTCGTACATCACCGACACCCTGTAACCCAGCGCCTCCAGAATGCCGCGCGCCTGGTCCAGCTCCTGGACGATCACCTCGATCTCCTGCCGGTCGGCGATCCCCTCACCCAGATCAGCAGGTCCCTTATAGGTCAGCACGGCGGCGTTTTCACCGATAACCATACCTGCCCTGGAGCGCATCACCGCCGGCACCGGCTGGCGCAGACGCAGGACGCGATGCGCCGTCTTGAGGGTGCCTTCGGGTGTATCAAACCGATAATTCACCTCGTACTCACGCGGCTGGATGAGCTGCGCCCCCAGGTTTTCCAGCTTTTGCTTCAAAACCACCGGGGGGTTTGCAAGGTAAAACTTGACTTCCAGTTCGCGTTCCCCGTTATTCATGAGCAGCCTCTTTCCAATTCTATTCCTCCAGCCGCAGCCGGCGGGCGGAGCCGTCATCCTGATATTTCAATTCACTCAACCCCACCCGTCCGTGAACACGCACCAGGACCTGCCGCACAGGCGGTGTGTGCCTGCCCTCGCGTGCCCAGACCTCCAGTTCAAGGTGCCCCGCCCGGCGGTGCAACCGGTAATGGGTCTGGCAGTATTCGCCGCGCTCAAAGGCATCCATCAAGCCATCGTCCTCATACAACGTAAATTCACCCTCCCCCGGAAAGATTTCCAGGGTCAGTTCATCCCATGGGCGCCCGCCGGTATGATTCATCGCCGGACCCAACGGCAGGATTGCACCCGCAGGGATGTACAGCGGCATGCGCTCGAGGTGAGCCTCAGCCCAAACCCAGCCGGAGCCATGATGACTTTCCCCCGTCCACCAGTTGAACCATTCCCCGGCGGGCAGGTAAACCGACCGCGCCCGCACACCCGGCGCCAGGACCGGCGCTGCCATCAAAAGCGGACCGATCATCACCTGGTCGTTGAGTTCCCACAGCGCCTGATCATCCGGGTAATCATAGAACAGCGGACGGAAGATTGGAGCTCCGCTTTGATGAGCCTTCCAGAACAGCGAGTAGAGATAGGGCAGCAGCCGGTAGCGCAGGGTAAGGTATGAGCGGGCGATTTCTTCAACTTCCTTCCCAAAACCCCATGGCTCGTGCGGCTTCGTCCCGGCGGAGGAATGCCCCCTGCAAAACGGCATGAATGATCCGATTTGCATCCAGCGGGCAAAGAGTTCCGGTGAGGCTTCCCCGGTAAACCCTCCAATATCAACGCCCACAAAAGGCACACCTGAAAGCCCCATGTTCATCAGTTGTGGCAGGGACATCGCCAGGTGCTCCCACCAGGAGCTGTTGTCACCCATCCAGGAAGCCGTCCAGCGCTGGATTCCAGCAAATCCGGAACGACTCAATTGGAATGGACGCCTGCCTTCCATGTTTTTTTGCATCGCCTCATACGTAGCCTGTGCCATGCTCAAGCCGTACAGGTTGTGCACCTCGGCATGGCAGGTGCGCTCCCCCTCCCCACCCTGGATTGCATCCAAGGGCAGCGTACCCGTTCCCCCGCCGCCCTGGCTGAAGGGCTTATCAAACACAACCGGCTCGTTCATGTCGATCCAGATGCCCTCGATCCCCATGCGGATGTGTCCGGTCAACTGGTTTGCCCACCAGTCACGCACATCCGGTCGCAGGTAGTCTGCGAAGACGGATTCATCCGGCCAGACATAATACTCCGCCAGTTCACCATCCGCCTTTCGGATGAATGCATCTTTTTCCAAGCCGCTGGCGTAAACCGGGTAACCGGGATCCGTCTTGATCCCGGCATCCACAATCGGCACCAGGCGGATGCCCAGTTCCTGCATGTCACGGATCAGACCTGCCGGATCGTTAAATGTCTGCGGATTCCAGGTCAGGTTGCGGTAACCCTCCATGTGGTCAATATCCAGGTGGATTGCATCGCAGGGAATCCCGCGGGAGCGAAATTCGCCTGCCACATGGCGCACCTCATCCGCCGAGCCGTAACTCCAGCGGGATTGATGATAACCCAGCGCCCAGAGGGGCGGCATGGGCATCCTTCCCAGAAGTTCCGAGACTCCGTGCAATACCTCGGCTGGGGTGGGACCATAAATCACAAAATAATCCAGTTCACCCCCATCCGCCCGCCATTCCATCACAGCCGGTTCTCCCTGGCTGCGGTTTGCCAGCCTGCTAAGGTCAAATTCCGAGCGGAAGGTGTTGTTGAAATATACGGCATGACACAAGCCCGGCTGAATGCCCAGGTACACGGGGATGGCGATATACAACGGGTCCACACCCGGACCATGCGGCTCCACCGGGTCGGTCGTCCAGTTGGTCAGAACCCTGCCGGATTTTTCCAGCAAACCGCTGCGCTCACCGAAGCCATAAAAGCGTTCACCGGGCGCGGCGAGCTTGGCGGTATGCACTCCGCTGGATGAGACGCGGGGAGCACATCCATCCTGACAGAAAATCCGCCCTGCTGAATCCATGAAGCTGACCGCCGCATCCGCCCGCTGCAGAGTCACGGACAGCAGTTCGGTTTTAAGACAAATTTCGGTTTCATTTTCAAATTTCTCCACCGGCACTGGTGGAAAATCGGCATCCTGCTGGGGGACATGCCAGGATCGCAGCGGCGCTGGTTTCCCAGCCCCCTGCCGGACATGAATGATCCTCGGGCTGAGGGCGGTGACCTCCACCCTGCCCCCGCCTGCCAGCTTGAGTTGCACGGCTGTCGGTGGGGGTGTCATTCCTCCTCCTGCCAGCCGTTCCAATGAACGACTTTTGTATCATAACGATCCACCGGCTCCACTGCTTCGGTGGGGAAACCAATGGCGGCAATTCCCAGCGGCTGCACCTCCAGCGGGAGATTCAACATGCTGTGCAGCGGATTCATACGGTCGGGGTTGGGATACACCCCCAGCCAAACGGCTCCCAATCCACGGGCATGCACCGCCAGCAGCAGATTTTCCATGGCAGCGGAGCAGTCCTGCGCCCAGTAGCCCGCTTTGGGCTGGATGCGCTCATCACCGCAGATCACAACCGCCGCTGAAGCTTCCAGCAGCATTTGGGCGTAGGGATGAAAGGTGGTAATTTCCTCCAGTTTTCGCTGGTCGGTGATCACCACATACTGGCGGGGCTGTTTGTTACCCGCCGAAGGTGCCTGCATGGCGGCGCGTATCAGGATTTCCAACTCTTCAAGTGGAATTGGCTGGTATGTAAAATTACGAACACTGCGGCGAGTGAAAATGGCATCCATTGCATCCATGTGAAACTGGCTCCTTTATTTAATCATCATATGGGATTTATTCAGCGGGCGTCTGTCAGCAACACCCGAATCGGAAAAGGCAAACTCAGGAGGGCATATAAGGCACCCAGGCAAGCACCGTGGTGCCATTGCCGGGTTCCGAGCTGATGTCCACATCTCCACCAACATTGCGGGCGCGGGATTGCATGTTGGATAGACCATGCCCGAGCTTGAAGGTTGTCCCCTCCGGGTTAAAGCCCCTGCCGGTATCATGTACTTCGATGACCACGCGATCCTGTGTCTTCCACACCACCACCGAAACCCGGTCGGCATGGGCATGCTTGGCAATGTTCGCCAGGGCTTCCTGGCAGATATGAAAAAGAGTCAACGCCTGTAAATCGGTCAAGCCAGGGAAGCCATCGTTGGGTCCCTGCAGATCAACCGGCACCAGTGTATTGACATAAAATTCATTGACCAGCCGCTGCAGACCCTGCATGAGGTTTTCATCCCGCAGCTGGCGGGGGCGCAAATCCAGGATGTAAGCCCGGATATCACGAATGGTGCTGTTCAGGTCGGCAATTGCCTGCTCGATGCGGTGGCGGGAGGCGCCGACATCCTCAGTTAACAACAGCCGGGCATGTTCCAGGGTTAAACCCACGGCATAGATGGACTGAATGACACCGTCATGCAGGTCCATCCCAAAACGCTCGCGCTCTTCCAGGATGGCAAGCCGGCGCGAATTCAGTCCCAGACGGGCATTTTCAATCGCTGTTCCCAGCCAGCTGCTGATGTTGGCGAGAAACTGCATTTCCAGGTCATCCAATGGCTCCGGGTGGCAAGTCGCCACGGTGAAAACACCCCACACACCCTGGAAACCGGAAAGTGGAAAACCCGCCACCTGGCAGAAGCCGTTTTTAATGATTTCCGGATGTTCCCCGGCTGCCCCGGCTTGATTTAAATTCAGAACCTGCGGCTGGTTTTCCTGGGCGGTGGTGCCCACCAGACCTTCACCCATTAAAAATTGCGATTTTTTGAATATCGAGGGAGCTTCCACGCCGCGATGCACGGAGAGGCTCAACAAGCGGCTTTCCTCCTGGCGAATGAACACCTCACCCACCTCGATATGAAGGTACTCCATCACCTGCTCAAGCGCTTTTTCCAGTGTGGTGTCGATGTCAGTGGTAATGGTCAGGGTGGAAGCCAAATCATTCAGCAATGCCAGGTTATCGTTGCGGCGGGTCAAAACAAGGTCTCGTTGAATCAGTTCATTGTACAGATTCGCATTGGTGATAGCCACACCGGCATATGCCGCCAGCATTTCAATTAATTGCTCATCCTGTTCGGTAAATTCGAGGGCATTCTTTTTATTGGTCAGGTAGATTTGCCCAAGTTGATGGTTCCCCTTGTGAATGGGCACCCCCAGGAAAGAGGTCATTGCAGGATGGTGCTGTGGAAATCCAATCCGGCGGGGATCCGTTCCGATATTGGGAATGCGGATGGGCTTGGGCGAATGCATGAGCGCACCGATCAAACCCAGCCCGCGCGGCAGATGTGCAATCCGACCGGTCTCCTTTGAGGTCATGCCAACGGTAATGAATTGATCCAGCTCGCCTTCTGCGCCCAACACCCCCAACGCTCCATATTGTGCGCCGGAAAGATCTTTGGCAAGCTGCACAATCTTCCGCAGCAATGATTCAAGGGAGATGTCCTGCACCAGCTCCAGACTTGCCTCGTGAAGTGCAAGCAGCCTGGCTTCCAATTCAGCAGAGGTGAGTGTAGGATTCTCAGCCATGATGATTATTATAATTGTATCCGAAATATCCAATTTTTGTCAATCGGGTCAACCCCACTCCCGCTACCGGCACCCGGTTAACTCAATCAGATTTCTAAATCAACTCTACAAATTATTCGAATTTCAAAGTAATGTTAAAATAATAAGCATGACAACTCCCACCCCCAATATCATTTGTCCTGCCTGTGGTGCAGCCACTCCACCCGGGTCGCGTTTTTGTGAATCCTGCGGTCAAAAACTGGAGGCTGCCCCCACCCCAACGGCAATCCCCACCCCGCCGGCAATGGCGATCCCGGAACCCGTTGAACTGCCCCCTCCTCCCAAGGTGGAACCCATGAAGCCGCCCGTTGTTGACACAAAAGAGAAATGCGCCAATTGCGGTCAACCCATCTCCCCGGACTTCAACCGCTGCCCGTACTGCGGCGCGCCGGTAGTCAAGGAAGAAGCGGCTCCCCCACCGGTACCCTCCCCGATACCGCCTAGGAGTGATGGTACCCCTCTCACCCCACCTCCGCCGTATATGGCTGTGCCAACCCCGGCGCCCCAAAAACAGCTCAGCACCGGCTGGATTATCGTAATATCCTTTATCGCGATAAAGCTGCATATCGCAATTCAACGTATTCTATTCCATGAAGTCAGTTTCGATATTTTATATAAAATTATGTGCATGTGGATGGGTTTTAATGAAGATACCTTTTATAGAGTCTGGTCTTTTTTTTCCCATTTCTGGTAATCCATTCGACTGATGTTTTATGGAAAAAGGGAGGCTGCCTGGTTTCTTTCCTGATTGTCACCAGAGCATGACTAATGGACCCTTCATTGATGGACATTTTTGTCGATGGAATACTCTCCCCATTAACAACAAGATTGAGCGGATTTCAGTAAAGGGCGATCTTTTAACTACCCAAATTCCAAAGCCATGCTAGAATAATGAGTATGACTACTCCCACCCCCAATATTATTTGTCCTGCCTGTGGTGCAGCCACTCCACCCGGGTCGCGTTTTTGTGAATCCTGCGGTCAAAAACTGGAGGCTGCCCCCACCCCAACGGCAATCCCCACCCCGCCGGCAATGGCGATCCCGGAACCCGTTGAACTGCCCCCTCCTCCCAAGGTGGAACCCATGAAGCCGCCCGTTGTTGACACAAAAGAGAAATGCGCCAATTGCGGTCAACCCATCTCCCCGGACTTCAACCGCTGCCCGTACTGCGGCGCGCCGGTAGTCAAGGAAGAAGCGGCTCCCCCACCGGTACCCTCCCCGATACCGCCCATGAGTGATATAACCCCTCCCACCCCTCCCTTTCCATACGAGTCTGTGCCAACCCCTGCGCCAAAAAAGAAGCTTAGTACCGGCTGGATTATCGCAATTATCATCATTGCGGTCCTGTGCCTGTGCTGCCTGATTTCAGCGATTATTCTCTGGAATAGCGGCGACGCCATCATTCAGTACCTGCAGGAGTTTGTGGAACTCAACACCGGATTATAAACAGGTACATTGAGTTTTTTTAAAGCATTAGGAAGGCTGCCTGGTTTCAATCCTGCCAACCGGGTATAGCAATTGCAACCTTCATTGACGGGCGTTTTTGCCAAAGGTATAATCCTCGCACACGGAACAAGATTGGGCGTATGGCATTAAAGGGTAACCTTCGCGATTTTTCCATAACACAACTCCTTAACCTGATCAACCTGGCAAGGAAAACCGGGCTGCTTGATCTGGAGTCGCCTGCCGGTATGGCGCAGGTGTCATTTCGCGATGGCAAGCTGGCATACGCCCTGATGGGGACAGAGGATAACAGCCTGGCAACTGTGCTGCACCGCGGTCATAAGATCAGCACGGCTCAGCACAAATTACTGAAAGAACGCACATCCAATATGAGCGACAAGGAATTGGGGTTGATGCTGGTCAACGCCGGTTACCTGACCCAGACGGATGTGCTGGACAGTCTGCAGGATTATTTCGTGGATGTTGTGCGGCGCTTGTTTACCTGGGGAGAAGGATTCTTCAGCTTCGATACCGCCGGCAGCCTCCCGGAAGACCGCATCCTGGTGCGGATGGACCTGGAAAACCTGATCATCGAAGGTTCCCGCCAGCTGCGCGAATGGGAAGTCCTGCAGGATGAAATTCCCAGCCTGGATATGGCTCTTAAATTTACCGAACGCCCCGGCGCCAATATTCGCAAGGTCAATCTATCCATGGAGGAATGGCGGGTGGTCTCGTTTGTCAATCCAAAAAACACCATCCGCCAGATTGCCCGCGCCACCAAGATGAATGACATGGAAATCCGCCGGGTTGTCTACAGCCTGCTGCAGGCGGGTCTGGTGGATATTGTTCGACCGGGGGGCGCGCCCATCGGCACCTCCAGCCGCATGTTCCCCACCCCCGACAGGCAGGAGCAAAAATCATTGGTCAACCGCCTGATTACCCGTATTCGTTCATTATAGGAATCCAATGCTCAAGGAAGAGAGATGCAAACCGTAAAAATTGTGGTGACAGGACCCTTCAACTCCGGCAAGACCGAATTCATCCGTTCGGTCAGTGAGATTGATGTGGTTTCCACCGAGAGAAAGATTTCTTCAGAGGTGGAACGGGTGAAGGATAGCACCACTGTCGCCATGGATTTTGGACGCATCACCGTGGATGATGACCTGGTGCTGTACCTTTTTGGCACCCCAGGTCAGAAGCGTTTCGATTTCATGTGGGAAATTCTATCTGAAGGGATGCTGGGCTTCATCGTCATGGTGGACAGCACCCGCCCGGAGACTTTCCGCGAAGCGCGCAGCATCCTGGAGACCTTCCGCGCCTATGCCCCCACCCCATACATCGTAGCTGCCAATAAGCAGGATCGCGCCGAAGCCTGGGAACTGGATGATATGCGGGTGGCGCTGCGGCTTGATCCAAAAATCAAACTTCTGCCCTGCGTGGCTTTCCACAAGGAATCCGTGAAAACAGCCCTGCTGGAATTACTTTACAGCATCCTGGCGGAAATGGAGGCGGGGGGCTGATTTTTCCACCCGGCAGCATATCGTGTCTTCCATTACAACCGATCATGGCATCCTGCATTACGAAGTTTTTGGGAGGGGCAGACCAGTCATTTTACTGCATGGCTGGCTCGGCTCCTGGGGTCTCTGGCAGGAGACCATGGAATACCTGGGACAGTATTACCGGACCTACGCCCTGGACTTTTGGGGGTTTGGCGAATCAGGGCGCAAGCTCGATACCTACAAGGTCAAGGATTTCGTTGCCCTGGTTGACCAGTTCATGGACAAGCTGGGCATTGTCTCCGCCCCCCTGGTGGGGCACAGCATGGGCGGCACGGTCAGCCTGCTGGTTGCCTTGCGCTACCCGGAGCGGGTGCAAAAGGTGACCGTTGTCGGTTCGCCCATCAAAGGTTCATCGCTTGCCTTCCCCTTGAAGCTGGCTGGTTATCCACTGGTGGCTAATTTCCTGTTCACCTTCTTTGGGGCATTTCGCAGCGTCATGAAGGTGGCTTCACGCTTCATCAGCCGCGACCCGCGCTTTCCGGACATAATGGACAGGGACCTCTCCAGCCTGACCTTGAAATCCTTCCTTGTCAGCATTGCATCGCTGCACCGCACTGACCTGAGACCCGAACTGCATCAATTAAACATCCCGGTAATGGGGATGTATGGTGACCGGGATAATATTGTCAGCCCGCGCGAATGGAAAACCCTCTCCGACAGTTATCCTCAAACCCGGACTGCCCGTTTTAAGAACGCCGGACATTTCATCATGCTGGACGAACCTCACGACTTCATGAATACATTAAAATCCTTCCTCGATGAACCCCGCCCGGAGGTGCCATGACCGGCTCACTATCGCCATCCTTTTCGCAAATCATTCATTCCGGATTGCAGGAAATCATCGGCAACAAGGATATTTATACCGCCCTCCAGGTCACCGACAAACACCTCTTTAAACCGGATCACCCGCTTGAAAGTGCCAAATGGAGCGGTTTTTACCAGGCAATGGAACAGGTTTTGGGAATGCGCGGCTCGCACGGTGCCATGCTGCGGGTGGGTCGTGCCAGTTTCCTGCATCTGTTAAAAAAATATGGCGCGGATGGCGGTCTCATCGGTACGGAATTTCAGATGCTCCCCCTGCAGGACCGTTTATCCACCGGACTGGTGATTCTTGCCGGCATCATCAACCGGGAGGGCAATCAATCCATCTCCCTGGAAAAGCTGGATGATGGCTGGCTCTGGCGGATGGCAAATTGCCCGGATTGTCACAACCGCCACAAGGAAACAGAACCCGTCTGTTATTTCTGGGTTGGCATGCTGCAGGAATGTCTTGCCTGGATTAGCGGGGGGAAATATTATCCTGTGAGCGAGGTGGAATGCCGTGCCTGCGGCGGCTCAGCCTGCGTCTTTCACATTCAACAAAAACCCCTGGATTAGGATCCGCCATGCTGAAAATTATTCTGGAATGTCCCCGTCATCTTGCACCCTTCAATGAACGGGCGCGCGATTTACGCATCCAGAATAAACCGCTCTGGCTGCACCAGCGCGATTTGCTGGCTCCCTACACCGACCGGGAATTGGAGTTGCCAGTCAATGCCCGCCTTCCACAAACCCGTGAAGCCTGCCTTGTCTATCGCGACAACTTGTTTTTTGATGAACCATACCTGACTGCCTTCCTGACTGCAGCCCGGAAACACGGCGGACCGGTGCGCGCCGCCTTCTCTGTAAAAGATCCGGCATTCCGTGAACACTGCCTGCCGCTTTCCGCATCCTACACCCAGGCGGGCAGCCTATACCTGGCGGACCTGTGGTATTACCCGCGCGGACCACAGCCCAAAGCTGAACCCCTGGTCATCGATCTGCAGGCGCGGGAGATCGGTTATTACCGGGTGCCGACCTACATGGCAACCGATTCCGGCGATCTGGTTTACCAGGTGCCGCTGCGCAGCTTGATTGCGATTGACACCTGGGTGCATATCTTCATCGCGGATACCGTTTTCGGTTTGTTCGGGCGCGGGGCGCGTTTTGAAAACCGTCTGAACATCGATCCGTTCTTCAAACTGGGCATTTTGGGAGCCGCCATGTATGAGGGAAAACAGGTCCTGGAATGTTCCAGACTGGTGAAAATCGGGCGCAACTGTTCCATCGACCCACGCGCCATACTCCACGGACCAACCTCGATCGGCGACAATGTCACCATTGGTCCCGGTGTGGTGATTGAGAACTGCATCATCGGCAGCAATGTGAATGTGTCACAGGACTGCCAGCTGATGCTCTCCGTGGTGGGCGATGGAACCTTTCTTCCCTTCCGCGCCTCGTTGTTCATGACCAGCATCATGGATAACAGCATGGTGGCTCAAAACACCTGCCTACAAATGTGTGTGGTGGGGCGCAATTCATTCATCGGCGCCGGGAACACCTTCACCGATTTCAACCTCATCTCCACGCCCCTCCGCGCCCGGGATGCCTTTGGTAATTTAAAACTTGCCAACCGCCCGGTTTTGGGCGGCTGCGTGGGGCATAATTGCCGCATTGGCGCCGGGCTGGTCATCTATCCCGCGCGGATGATCGAATCCGATGTGGTTTTGTTTTCCACCCCCGACCGCCGCGTGATTGATCATGACATCCCCTACGAGGAATCCGATCACCTTAAACTAAAGGACAGCAGCCGCCACCCGCGCCTTTACCCCCGCCCGGGTCAGGAAACCGTCCAGACCTGGTAAGGCTGGATTAATTTCCCATCATCGGCAGGTCATACGGTTCAATCAGCAGCGACTGCTGGTGGAAATTAATGATCGCCAGTGTCTGGACACAGTTGCCCATCATGGTGAACATTAACCGTTCACTGACCTCGACACCTGACGCATCCTCCAGCACAATCCAGAAAATGCCCGGCTCAGCGCGGGTGCTGAGGGTGAGTTCATAAGCACCCAAACCATAAAGATCCTCCGCCTCACCGGTCAGCCCGCTGATATCCACCAGGGCACCGTTGACATTGCCGACGACATGCACAGTAATGCCGTTGATGGGCAGACCATCGGCTCCGTATACCCGGCCGTGGACGCCCATCCAATCACAACCCGTTTCAGGGTGAAATTCAGCCCCGCGGCCATACTGTGCCTCCCCCTGGGCGGCAAAGGGTAAAACCTCGCTGACCCCGGTCGGTTCCACCGTGGGTGTTGCTGTCGGTTCGGGTTCCGGCGTCGGTGTGGGTGTCAAATCCGGGATGGATGTGGCTTCCAGAGTCGGGGTTGGCAGCGGCGGGTTTGTCGGTTCCATGGTCGCCTGGGGAGCAGATATGGGAGGAAAATATAAAGCCGGCAGGAACTTGGGAAGAACTGTGACCATCGCCAAAACAAGCAGGAGAAACAGAATGGAAATGATTAATAACCGCCGCATGGGACAACCTCACTTAATTATTTTTGATAACACATGCCACACCCGGGACATACTCCATGAAAAGGCATGCAATTGTCAGCCATGAGATGAAAAAAATCACCGCCGGGTACTGTCATTGTAGCAAGCTTCATGCCAGTCGTATGATATACTCATCATTATTCCATCCAACCCCTTCCACCGGGTTATATCCATGAAATTGATCATTCAAATCCCCTGTTACAATGAGGTAGACCACCTGCCCGCCACGCTGCAGCATCTTCCGCTTCAGCTTGATGGCATTGACGAGATTGAAATTCTGGTCATTGATGACGGAAGCACCGATCAGACCGCCGAGGCAGCCCATGCCGCCGGCGTGGATCATATTGTCCGCCTGCGCAAGCATATGGGTCTGGCGCACGCCTTCAGCGCTGGTGTGAATGCCTGCCTGCGCCTGGGTGCTGACATCATCGTCAATACGGATGCCGACAACCAGTACGATGCTGCTGACATTTCCCGCCTGCTGGAGCCCATCCTCAACGGCAGCGCTGACCTGGTCATCGGTGACCGCGGGGTGGCTACCCTGGAAGCCTTCTCACCCGCCAAACGCCGCCTGCAGGTCTGGGGCAGCCGGGTGGTTTCACGCGCCGCCGGTCTGGACGTGCCTGACGCCACCAGCGGATTCCGCGCCCTGACGCGTGAAGCCGCACTGCGGAATTTCACTGTCAGCGAGTATTCCTACACGCTGGAAACCCTGATTCAAGCCGGCAACCACCACCTGAATGTCGTCTCCATCCCCATCCGCACCAACCGCACCGAACGCCCCTCGCGGTTGATGCGCAGCCTCAGTGACTATCTGCTGAACTCCGGTGTGACCATCCTGAGGTCCTATACCATGTACCGCCCATTGCGGGTATTTTCCACAATCGGCTCCATCCTGATCCTACTGGGCATGGTGCCGGTCATCCGGTTTCTGATTCTCTTTTTCACCCAACCCGGGCGGGGCAATGTTCAATCCCTGCTGCTGGGTGCGGTGTTGATTATCGTGGGTTTCCAGACGCTGCTGATCGGTCTGCTGGCGGATTTAATTCGCTTCAATCGCAAAATTCTGGAGGAAATACTATACCGTGTCCGCCGGGCTGAAGGGGAAAACAAGCCTGAAGATAAGGTATAATCGCCCGCATGGCAAGGCACAGGCACGGCAAACCACTGCTCACCTTCCCCACTTCCTTCTCGTTAAAGGCCATCGGGCGGGGAGTTGAGGATTTTGAACCACTGGTGGTGGAAATTGTATGTAAACACGCCGGCGAACTGGAGCAGGATGCCGTTCACAGCCGCTTGAGCAGCGGTGGAAAATACCTGGCTGTGACGGTCACCTTCACAGCAACATCCCGGGATCAACTGGATACCATCTACCGCGAACTTGGCGGGCACGAACGCGTGGTCATGCTCCTATAACCCCCTGATTTTCCAGCGTTTCCACCAGCGCAGGCAGCAAGCCCAGATGTTCCAGTTCATAAAACTCAGCCGAACCCGCAGGCAGGTCAGCATTTTCATGCGCCCAGGTGAGGGCATGCGGCACATGCACCGCCATTCCTCCCAGCGCCAGCACCGGCAGAATATCCGAACGCAGCGAATTGCCCACCATCAGGAATCGTTCCGGCAGGATATCATGTTGATGCAGCAGGCGGGCATAATGTTGTTCGGTCTTGTCGCTCACCACTTCCATGTGTCGAAAATATCCCGCCAGACCGGAACGCGCCATTTTGGATTCCTGGTCCAACAGGTCGCCCTTGGTGATTACCATCAATGGATAGCGGCAAGCCAGCAGGGGAATGACATCCGCTACGTGGGGAAGCAGCTCCACATCAGCGGTCAGCATATCATGTGCGGTTTGAATGATTACCTGGATATCATCGCCGGAGATGCGACCCTCGGTCAATTCCACGGCTGATTCAATCATCGAAAGTGCAAAAGACTTGATGCCGTAACCGAAATGCTTCAGGTTTTTCATTTCGGTCTGGTAGAGATGCGCATCAATCCAATCCCCATCGTGGTACTGCATCAATAATTGTTTGAAGCGCGCCTGGGCGTTTTCATATAGCCGCTCGTTATGCCAGAGCGTATCATCGGCATCAAAACCAATCACGTCAAATCGAGTCAATGATCACCGTACCACAGTTGAGAGGAGAATCACCCCGGTCATCAGCAGCAGCGGGGTGAATATACCCGCCGACCAGAATAAATAAGCCACCGGGCGCTGATCCCGGCGGCGGTAAAAAAACAATCCCGCAATCAGATCGGCTGTGAAGGTCAGCCCTCCCAATACCGGCAGCAGCATCAGTTGTGACGAGGGACCGGGGTCTGCCGGCAAGCCGGAGGGCAGGAATCCCATGGGCAGGGAGGGAATATTGGGGACAATCACGGCAACCATGAAGAAAAGCGCCGAGTTCAAGCCCAGACCGACCAGCACCAGCCAGCGCATCACCCGGTCTGACCAGACCTTCGCCAGGTAGGCTGCCGGGCGGGTGGAAAACGGGGCAAACGGCACCAGACTGCCCAGCTCCAATCCGGACTGGAAGGAGCGGATGAATCCATCCGGGTCTGCCGGGGAGATGATAAAAACCTTTTGCCGGGTGGCAATCAACACAAGCCGCTGGTCATCCGATGCCATGAACTCCATGGGACCCAGCTCCTCTGTGGAGCGAATTCCCAGAATTGCGCCTGGAATCGATAACGGCGGCAGGGGCAGGTCATATGCCAGGTCGGTGGTGCGGCGCACCCATTCCACCTCCGCCAGGGGGATATCCTCAGCGCGCAAACCCCAACGCAGCCGCAGTCCATCCCTTTCCAGGCGGTAGGATGCGGAGATCAGAGCATAGCTGCGGTAGCCCGCCAGTGGGACCGGAACCAGGAGCACCACACCCAGCATCAACAGTACACCAAACAGGATCCCCACATCCTGTCCAAAGGCAAAAACAAAACTCACAAAACTTGCTCCGCTCAATACAATTGCCGCGGTGATGTTCAGGATCAGACCTGTGCGGCGGGGCGGTAAAAACACAGCAGATTCGACCATGGCTGAATCAGGCGCGGCTGATTTCCTCTTTCAGAATGGTGCTGACGATCTCCACCTGTTCTTCGGTCATCAAACCGGAGAATGGCAGAGCCAGACCGCGTGCCCCCAAATCCTCGGTGACCGGGTAACGCCGCGGTTCATATCCGTAACGGTCCACCATGTAGGGCTGCAGGTGAATGGGTAAAAAGTATGGGCGCACGGGAATGCCGCGCTGTGCCAGGCGGTTGGCAAGCTCCTTGCGCTCCACACCTTTTGCCACCCGCACCACATAGACGAACCAGGATTGACGGGTGGTGGTATCGGCAATAAAAGGCAGCTCGACACCATCAAAACCGGTCAGGCATTTTTGATACAACTGGGCAACCTGCTCGCGTCTGGCAATCAATTCCTCCAGCCGCCCCATCTGCACCACACCCAGCGCTGCGCTCAGCTCATCCAGACGGTAGTTGTAACCCAGGTGGGTGTGCTGCAGCCAGTTATCACCCGGAGCCCGCCCCTGGTTGCGCATCGCCTGCATCAGGGCTGCTTCATCGTCAAGGTTGGTCACAATCATTCCACCTTCACCGGTGGTGATTTGCTTGTTCGGGTAAAAACCAAACACACCATAATCCCCCAACATGCCCGCCGGTTGACCTTTATAGGTCGCCCCCAGGGCTTCGCAGGAATCTTCAATTATTGTCAAGCCTGTGTGGCGTGTGGCAGCGCGCAGTCCATCCCAATCGGCGGGTTGACCAAACACATCCACAGCTAAAACGCCTTTCAGCACACCATAACGCGGCGCACCCAGACGGGGCAGCCAGCGCCGGGCGGATTCGCTCCCTGCCAGCAGGTCACGCACCGCCTGTTTAACCTGGGCGATATCCAAGTTGCCCGTGCGGGGATTAACGTCCACAAACACCGGTGTGGCATTCTCATAGAGGATCACATTGGTGGATGCCACAAACGAGAAGGGCGTGGTCAGAACCAGGTCACCCAGACCGATATCGGCGGCTCGCAGGCAGAGATGCAATCCGGCGGTACCGGAACTGACCCCGATGGCATGGCGGCAGCCCAGATACTGCCTGAAGGCTTCTTCAAAGGATTGGATCTTCGGACCCATGCTGAGGTTCGGCGTGCGGATTACATCCAGCACTGCCTGCACTTCGGCATCGGTCAAATCCGGTGAGGACATGGGGACAATAGGTTTTGGCAAGGTCATTGGCAACTCCGATATTGGATTCTACCGTACTTTATCCGCCGCGCTTAAAATGGGGCAGTTCGACAGGAATGATGATGGATAATTCCACAAATCCGCCATACTCCCCGTTCTCAAACCAGGGTGCCTGGTGAATTAACTTTTTTACACCGTTTTTCTCGATGGTATAGGTGTTGGATTGATGATTTTCCAGCATCTGTAATAATTTTTGACGCACCGGCTCGGGATGACAGTCCAGGGCATTTTTACCAATCAATGCCCGCCCACCGTCTTTCGCCCAGGTTTCCGCAGCGCGGGCATTCATTTCCAGAATGATGCCGGTCGGGTCACAGACGGTGATGGCGCCGGGAAATTCCTCCACCCATGCAGGTGATTTCATTGGTTTTGCCTCCACAACGGTGATACCGTAGATTGTACCCCAATCAAACGGTCACGAGGGGCGGGAATTGTCCTGCAGCTGAAAACGTTGTATACTCAAATCCACGTTGACAAGGAGGAATGCCATGATCCCGGAGTTGGAAATCATCCTGCGTTTATTGATCGCCGCAATACTGGGTGCTGCGGTTGGATTTGAACGTGAGCGTCACAACCAGCCGGCGGGGCTGCGGACACACCTGATTCTCGTGGTCGGTTCCGCGCTCGCCATGACGCTTTCCATTAATATCGCCATGCAGTTCCAGCCGGATGTTCCCAATGGTGACCCGGCGCGGCTTGCAGCCCAGGTGCTTTCCGGCATCGGCTTCCTGGGCGCCGGAGCCATCCTCCGTTATGGCATCAATGTGCGCGGTTTGACCACCGCCACTTCATTGTGGTCAATGGCGGTGGTTGGGTTGGCGGTGGGAGCCGGGTATTACCTGGTCAGCTTTGCGGCGACCGCTTTATTAATTATTGCCCTCAGCGCGTTGGATGTGGTGGAGAAACATTTCATCCATTCCACCATGATTTTTAATTTGCAGATCATCACCAGCGAGCATGCTGACATCCTGCCAAAACTGCGTGAAATTTTAAAACGATATTCCATGAAGGTGCAATCCTTCAGCATTCAAAAAGACCTGGCTCAGGATACCAGTGTGCTGGAGGTTGTGGTGCATGCCCATGAAAACAGCCCCCTGGAGGAACTGGCACAGGAGATCCACAACCTGCCGGGGGTCAGGATATACAAAGTCGGGTAAAAGGTGTAAAACCGCCGGGACAAGGGGCGGGGGAATTTAAATCCGCCCGAATATAAACACCTTTATTGCCGCCCGGATGACAGGTCCAAGCGGCAGGGTCGCCAGCAGCCTTAAATCCTGGAGGAATGGGTTTTCTTCATCCCAAAAGCCCAGGATGCGAGCGATGGGATTTTTGCGAAACAGGCAGGTGAACAGGCGCACATAATCCCGGGGGCGCCGCAGCATCAACTGCAGCAGGATGGTGTCCATGACGGCATAACGATGGGACGTCATGGGCAGATTAAAGGGATGGTGTTTCCGGACAAGAGAGTCTGCAATGTGGCTGGCTTCATCCTGGATGCGCCGGAAGGCAAACCCTGTGGATGGTTTGACCCGTCCGCCCTTGATGCCGATGTTCATGATGCGCATCCCATCCCGGCGCGGGAAAGGGAAATCCGTCATGGGCAGCGTACCGCTCTCCATCCGGCAGGCTGAATATTCTTTGATGCCGGACTGGTTCTGCAGGTAATCCCGCAATGCCCAATCCACCTCCTCCTGCACCGGCGGTTGGGAGTCCGGTGAAACTGTTGAACATCTGATTAGCGCTTGCTTTTCTGATAGCGGCAGCAGGGTAAACCAACGCAAGGCTCCATTCTGCGGCAGGGTGAACTCAAACAGGGTCGGTGTGTCCGGTGTGAAGGATCCCCCCTTCCCCTCCACATCCCAGGCGGTGCAATGCAGCTTGAGATCATGATGTTTCACCGGATTGACATCCCACTCACCCGGGCGGAGGGCGCTGTCAAATGCCCAGAAAGCGGTCACCACCTCATCATGGACCTTGAGGCGCGCCACGCCCGCGGCATTGATGGTTGGCTGCACTTCAGCCTGTATGAATCCAACATTGGGATATGTTGCCAGTTCAGCACGGATCTGCCGGTAAAAATCCATACCGCGCAGGAGATGCAGGCGGTAATTCTCCATTGGAATCAGACGTTCAAAACCAGGCGCCGCCACCCTGATCTTATCCCAACTGCGGCAGGCGAGATGATCAAACGGAGTGGGCTGACTGGTCCAGTAGAGCCATGAGCGATTGCTGCAGGCGGGTTCATCCTGCTCGACAATCAGAATCCGGCGGTCAGAAAGCGGGCTGTGAACGAGGGCATAAGCCAGCCCCAAGCCAGCTGCACCACCACCGGTAATCAGGTACTCAACGAACGGCATCAATCCTCCATCTTCATTGCAGGAATAGTTTTATCATACTGCAAAATGAGGCTCCCCGGGGGCGGATTGTGGGAACGCAGGACCTCCGGGGGGTCAAACTCACAGTCCATAGTATAATCCACCAGTATCCTCAACGATTGGAGATTCTATGCGTTCCAAAGCATCTTCAATATTCATTCTGATCATTCTGGGGCTGCTGCTGATCGGTTCAGCACTCCCCGCCGATGTCACATCTGCCGCCACGCCCACGCCTGCAAATACCGGCGGAGCTTTCAGCCAGTCCGGTCTTTCCAATGTGGTACACGGTTTGTATTTCTATTCCGTGGACTGCGTCCACTGCATGACAGTCCTAAATGAGGTCATCATCCCCCTCCAGGAGGAATATGGAGGGCAGCTGGACATCCGCCTGGTGGAAATCAACACACCGGTAAACTACGAATTGCTGTTGAAAACCGAGGATACCTTTAATATCCCGGCAGACCAGCGCGCCATCCCCGTTCTGGTGATGGGCAGCCAGGTGCTGATAGGTGAGCAGCCCATCCGCAGTGACCTGCCTGGCATCATCCAGGCTGCCGTCCTGACAGGCGGGTTGGACTTCCCAGCCATCCCCGGTCTGGATCCATCCACACTTGCCAGCAGCAACCCGGTCAGTTCCACCCCCCAAGCCAACTGCGACTCCAACTCAACGGAAGCCTGCACTCAATCCGCACCCATCCATGCCGCCTACTTCTACCAGGTGGGCTGCCAGGAATGTTCCCGCTCCGAGATTGAAATCAACTACCTGCGTCAAAAATTCCCCAATCTGATTGTGGAGGAATTCAACATCTACGATCATACCGCTCTCGGGCAGTGGCTGGCGGAACGCGCCGGACGGGTTGATTTTCATAGCCCGGCACTCTTCATCGGAGACCAGGCTTGGATGGGTGAATCCGAGATCACCAACGGGAAATTAATGCCGGTCCTGGAGAAACTCAACACCACCGGCTCACCCCGGATCTGGGCTGACTTTGACCCCGACAGCCTCAACAGCCGGCTGGTGGAGCGCTTCCGCTCCATGGGCTGGCTGACGGTTGTCTTCGCCGGTCTGGTGGATGGATTGAATCCGTGCGCCTTTGCCACGCTGATCTTCTTCATATCCTACCTCACGCTCAGCGGACGCAAAGGCAAGGAAGTGATCGCTGTCGGGGTGGCGTTCACCCTGGGCGTCTTCCTTGCCTACCTGGCGGTTGGTCTGGGTTTTTACAAAGTGCTGGATCTGCTGGGCAACTGGCTCAACATAATCAGCCGCTGGGTTTATGCACTCACGGCTCTCTTTTGCCTGGGTCTGGCAGTCTTCAGCTTTTTGGATTATCTCAAGGCGCGCCGCGGCAAAATCGAGGATATGGCACTCAACCTGCCCAAGCCGCTGCGTATGAAAATTAATGCGGTCATCCGCGATGGACGTCAGACCCGCGCATATGCGGCGGGGGCATTCATCACCGGCATCCTGATCTCCTTCCTGGAGCTCGCCTGCACCGGTCAGGTGTATCTGCCCACCATCATCTTCGTCAGCAGCATGCCGGAACTCCGCCTGCAGGCAGTGACCTATCTGATTCTTTACAATATTCTGTTCATCCTGCCCCTGGTCGTGGTTTTTGTACTGGCATATTTTGGCACCACCTCGCGGGATTTAACTGCCTTTTTGCAAAAACACGCTGCGGCGGTAAAAATCGGCATGATGATTCTATTTCTTTCGCTCGCCATCTGGTTGGGCGTTTCCGTGTTGTTGTGACCGGTCCGGTCAGGAGGATAAACCATGTTTAAAAAACCATCAACCTTGCCCGGTTCTCCGCCCCCCATTGAGCGGGTGACTTCGGTATTGGGTCCGGGAATCACCTGGCAGGGAAATCTGCGTGGTTCGGGGGGCGTACGCATCGAAGGCACATTCGACGGCGAGATCGCCATCAAGGGTTTGCTGGTGGTCGGTGAATCCGGCAAAGTGAATTGTGCCGACTTGCGCGCCAATACGGTCATTGTGGCAGGCGCCGTGCGCGGCAACATCACGGCTGAAAAACTGGAAATCCGCGGCACCGGTCGCGTCTGGGGCGATGTCACCGTGGTCAACTTTGCCACCGAGGAGGGCGCCTTCCTGCGCGGGCAGGTCTGCATGGAGGAAAAGGTGGAATTGGGGCTGGAAGAATCTGAATCACCTGCCGCTCCGGAGCAAACTCCCACAGAAAGCGGTGCATAGCTGATGGGGCGTGACATGCTCACTCTCTATATTGCCGAACTGATTGGCGTGGCTGCCGTGACCATGCTGTTGGGGCTCAGCAAGCGCTTCAAGCCGTTGCGCATTCTCACCTTCCGCTATCCCAAGCGGGAGGCAATGGTGGCATTCAGTCTGTTTGTCGTAACATTCATCGCTTCGTTGTACTTCTTCCGCGTGCCGGGAATTAAGATCAGCTACACCACCACCACGCCGGAAGGCATTTTGCCGCGCCTGGTTCTGGGCGGATTGTGCGTTCTCGTCTGCGCCCTGGCGCTGCGCCTGCGCAAGCAGCCCATCCGCTCCGCCGGCTGGAACCGCCCGCAATTGATGCCCGGTTTCCAACTCGGTCTGGCGCTGGGCTTTCTGACACTTTTCCTGGGGGGGAAGCTCACCACCCTGTTCAAGGGCATCGCCGCTGATCAGGTGACCATGTTGTTCTACTGGCTGGGGATTGGTCTGGCGGAGGAAAGCATCTTCCGTGGCTACATTCAACTGCGCCTCTCCGCCTGGCTGGGAAAATGGGCGGGAATTGCAGCCACCGCCGTACTCTCAACGCTTTGGCTTCTGCCCCTCTGGCTGCAGCTGCCCGGTGAGACTGCCCTTCTGCAAGCCGGTCTGACCTTTTCACAGGCACTGGTGGTGGGCTGGGTGGCGCAGCGCAGCAACCATGTGCTGGGAGGAGCAATTTACCGCGCCTTCTCCGGCTGGTTGATGATGCTGTAAAGGAATTATTATGGAACTTTCACGTCTGTTTGGTCAAACCCTGCGTGAAGCCCCCTCAGACACAGAAGCTGCATCCCATCAACTCCTGCTGCGCGCCGGTTACATCCGTCCGCTGGGAGCCGGCATCTTCAGTTACCTGCCGCTGGCTCACCGCTCCATGGCAAGGATCATGCAGATCATCCGCGAGGAGATGAATGCCATCGGGGGTCAGGAAATCACCATGCCGGTCATCCATCCGGCGGAGGTCTGGCAGGAAACCGGGCGCTGGTACCAGATTGGCGCTGAGATGGGTCGCTTCAAGGACCGCAGCAATCGTGACATGGTGCTGGCGATGACCCATGAGGAAGTGGTCGCCAGCCTGGCACGCTCCGAGATCCAATCCTACCGCAAGCTGCCCATGTTGGTCTACCAGTTGCAGACCAAGTGGCGGGATGATCCCCGCCCGCGTGCCGGCTTGATCCGCGTACGCGAGTTCACCATGCTGGATTCCTACAGCCTGGATGCGGACTGGGAAGGTCTTTCGGAGCAGTACCAGAAACATTATGATGCCTATTTTCGCATTTTTGAACGCTGTCATCTGCCAGTGGTGGCGGTGCAGTCCGACACCGGCATGATGGGCGGCAGGCTCGCCCACGAATACATGTACCTGACCCCCATCGGCGAGGATTCGATTTTATTCTGTGATTCGTGCAATTATTCCGCCAACCGGCAGGTCTGCCGTTTCCAAAAACCGGCACCTGCAGCCGAACCCCTGCTCCCGTTGGAACCGGTCTCCACTCCGGGGGTCTCCTCCATCGCTGAATTGGCAGCCTTCCTGGATATCCCCGAGGAGCGCACCGCCAAGGCGGTCTTCTTCACCGCAACCCCGGCGGATCCCAGCCTGCCCGGTGAACTCATCTTTGCCGTGGTGCGCGGCGATATGGAAGTCAATGAGACCAAGCTGGCAAATGCAGTGGGAGCGGCTGAACTGCGCCCTGCCACGGATGAAGAAATCCGGGCGGCTGGAGCCGAACCGGGCTATGCCTCGCCGGTGGGCATCCTGGGTGTGCGCGTGGTGGTGGATGATCTCATTCCCGCCTGCCCCAATCTGGTCGCGGGCGCCAATCAGCCTGACCTGCACCTGAGGAACGTCAACTTTGGGCGGGATTATACCGCCAGCCTGGTCAGGGACATTGTTTCCGCCCGCCAGGGTGACCGCTGTCCGCAATGCGGCGCGCCGATGAGCATGAGCCGCGGCGTGGAGGTGGGCAACATCTTCCAGCTCGGCACACGCTACACGGATGCATTGGGCTGCACTTTCCTCGATGAGCAGGGGGTGAACCGCCCCATCATCATGGGCAGTTATGGGATTGGAGTGGGTCGGCTGCTGGCATGCATCGCTGAGGAACACCATGACGACAGAGGATTATGCCTGCCGCCTTCCGTGGCGCCCTACCCGATTCACCTGGTGCTGTTGAGCGGGAAAACCGGCATTGCAGATGCAGCTGCCCACGAACTGGCGGATTCCCTCACAGCTGCCGGGATGGAGCCGCTTTTTGACGATCGCAGCGAATATGCCGGGGTCAAGTTTGCCGATGCCGACCTGATCGGTCTGCCGCTGCGGATCAACATCAGCGAACGGTCGCTCAAACAGGGCAGTGTCGAGTTCAAGCTGCGGATCGGAGAGGAAGTCTCACTGGTGCCCCTGGAAAATGCCATCGAGGCTGCCCGCGCCCTGGTGGGCTGATGTCGATTCAAGGCTGCCTGACCGCCACCACCCCAATCCAGTCGGATTCGGGAGTGAACGGAGTTCCGGCAAGGTCGCTCCACAGACTTTCCACCTTGAAGTGATTGGATTCCAATTCAGCCCGGATGGATTCGGCTGTGTAAGCCTGGAACCAGTTGCGGTACAGGCTGATTTTTCCGTCACCATCCAGCACAATGTACTGGTCAAGGAACACATCCCCCGGATAGGTATAACCCTGCTCCAGAACCAGGTGTGGTCCCGGCTTCCAAAAACCGCCATCAGCGGCATACCAGTTATTTTTCAACTTCACCTTCCGGTGCAATGCCGGGGTGGAGACATCCAGGATCAAGCGCCCGCCCGGTTTAAGCGCCTGGTGCACCCTGTTCAGCAGCCGGGCGCGGTGATCAGGCGATAGCGCACAAAAGTCACCAAAGATCAATAAAGCGGCATCATAAAGCGATTGATCCTCCAATTGTAAATAATCCTGGCAGCGATAATCCACCTGCAAGCCCTGGCGGTGAGCTTCCTCCAGCGCGTAATGGATGGAATTTTCTGAAAAATCCACACCTGTCACCTGAAAGCCGGCTTTTGCCAGCCGTAAAGCGTACAACCCCGGCCCACAGCCCAGGTCCAGGATGGCATCGCCCGGCTTCAATCCTGAATGCTGCGCAATCCAACCGGTCGTCCGCTCGATGATCTCGGGGCGGCGGCTGGCTGCATCCACATCCGGGTCCAGGTGGGCTTTCAACATCTGACTGGCGATATGCGGATCGGTCCAGAAGCGGGGTTCACCCGGGGCAAACAACGGGGGTTTTTCACTCATCCGGCAGATTGAGATGATATCAAGCGGCTGCAATGCATTCTGATCTACCATATTTCCAAAGTCCTCTTTTGTCGATCATTCACCGAATCACCGGTGGATTTGAGATCCCTAATTATACGACAGCCAGCCGACGGAAGAACCAACCGGCACCGCCCACCCCATATAGCGGCGTTGGACCGGGCGATCCACAAAATCCCTGGGCGACTGGCACCCCCACGCCCGGCAACGGGGATGGCTCCGGGAATCCAGCAATGACTCCCAGCGAACCCAGTCACCCTTAAAATTGGCTCTGTGAGGATCAGGCGCCCCGGCAGCATTCCCGCTCCGGGGCGCGGTGTTTCCTTGTAAGGGGGGGAGAGGTATGGTAAAATCGGTTGCACGATGGGAGGGATGGCCGAGCGGCTTAAGGCGCCTGTCTTGAAAACAGGTGTGGGGTCACCCACCGGGGGTTCGAATCCCTCTCCCTCCGCTGCAAGTTGACCTTTACAATTTCATCCGGGGAGGTGCCAGAGTGGCTGATTGGGCTCGCCTGCTAAGTGAGTGCGGGGGGTAACTCCGCCGTGGGTTCGAATCCCACCCTCCCCGCCAGAAAATCAAGGGCGCACCCGGGTGTGTCCTTTTTTGTTTCTCCCCGGCTGACCCCAAACAGTTAGAATCCCATACTTTACAGCATGCTGCGCAACCCTCCCCGCCAGAAAATCAAGGGCGCACCCGGGTGTGTCCTTTTTTGTTTCTCCCCGGCTGACCCCAAACAGTTCGAATCCCATGCTTTACAGCATGCTGCGCGACCCTCCACACCAGAAAAATGGATAGTTCGCCATCCCTGGGAATTTGACTCCAATCGTTGTGGATGGTGGCGGGTGCGAAACGACCGTTGTGCAACTCTTGCAAAACAAGAAAGTGCTAAAATCATTTCATCATGGATAAAGTATCGATGACCCGTATTGCTGTAATTGGAAACGCTGGTGGTGGCAAATCAACGATGTGCAGAAAATTAAGCACAGCCTTGAATATCCCATTGTTTCCGGTTGATAAAATCCAGTGGAAGCCTGGATGGAATCCTGCTCCGTATGACGAAATGAAAGCACAGCATGACCGCATCATCGCTCAAGAAAAATGGATTATTGATGGCTGGGGAACATTCGATTTAATTGAGACTCGTTTTGACGCAGCAGATACAATCATTCTTGTTGACCACTCATTATCCATTCATTACTGGTGGGCTGTAAAAAGACAGTTAGCAACCATATTTGCACCAAGATCAGATGGACCCGAAGGTTGTCCAATGTTGCCAATGACAATTCCATTGTTAAAGATGATCTGGAATATTCATTTCCATTTACGTCCGAAACTTCTAGAATTAGTCAATCGGTATCGTTCAAGTAAACAGGTGATTCATATAAAATCACCTAAAGAGTTGCAATCCTTTATTACAATGTTGCGTTGAAAAAACAGGTCTGTTACAAGCAAAAAGTGGCACAACAAAGCGTGCAGTGGACAGCAGAACGGTGGATGGTGTTTCAGTAGTTATATCCATTAATGAAACATGGTCATGGATACAATATCATTTTATGCACAACAAATTAAAAAGCACTATCCGGACCTGGAGATTGAAACAATTATCCTTAATCAACAGGGTCAATATAATGATGTTCTTGTCATCAATCATGCATGGGTTTTCCGATTTGCAAAGGTTCCAGTAGCGGCAAGGAGACTTCGACAAGAGGTTATCATCCTGCAAAACCTGCAAGATCGCATTTCGCTGACGATTCCAAACCCCATCTATTGCAATATTGAGAAAGTTGCCGTTGGCGAAGCATTTATGGGTTATAAGATGATCCTTGGCAAACCGCTTTGGACTGAATATTTTCAGAACATCTCTGATTTGGAGATACGCAAGGGAATAGCGGTTCAGTTATCCGGGTTTCTTAACGAATTGCATCACATTCCTGTACATGAGGTTATTCCAATTGAATTGCCATGGGCTGATACTCGAATGGAATGGGTCAGTATATATGAGCGCATTCAAGCAAAACTTTACGCTTACATGCGCCCGGATGCCCGCCAACAAGTATCCAAACACTTTGAGGATTTCCTGGATAACCCGGACCCATACAAGTTTGAGCCCGTGCTAAGGCATGGGGATTTCGGTGCAAGCAATATCCTCTACGATCCATGGAAATTATCGGTGGTTGGTATCATAGATTTCGGGGGTACGGCGCTGGGCGATCCGGCAATTGATTTTGCGGGGCTCCTGATTTCCTATGGGGAAAATCTTTACGAGCAATGCTATGCGGTGTATCCAGAGATGGAGCAAGCTTTAAAGAGAGCCCGTTTCTACTGTGATACATTTGCACTACAAGAAGCGCTGTTCGGGATTGAAAATGGCGACCAGACAGCCTTTCAAAATGGTATGATAAAGTATGTTTAGATGCAGTTTTCAGAATCTGACATCGAGTCATCTTAGCCGTCCAACATTCCATGAAGCAGCCCGCGCACTTAACGCGTGTCTGCTGGCAGAGAGGCTTTCCCCCAGTTGGCGCGGCGGCTTATGCTTATCGTCAGTCAGTAACCGAATCCATTCACACCCGTAAGGAGGTTTTCTGCTTTGGATATTCCACGGATCTTCAACATCACCGAAAGTGCTCACCGCATCCACAACCCGATCACACCCGAAAAGCTCGCCACTCTCGGCGCGGCGTTGCGCCTGGAATCGGGGGCCCGAGTGCTCGACCTCGGCAGCGGTTCGGGGGAGATGCTGTGCACCTGGGCACGCGATTACGGAGTCATCGGCACCGGCGTCGACATGAGCCGGTTGTTCACCGAGCAAGCGAAACTCCGCGCTGTTGAACTCGGCGTCGCCGATCGAGTCAAGTTCATCCATGGCGATGCTGCCGGCTATGTCTCTGACGAGAGGGTCGGTGTGGTAGCCTGTGTCGGCGCCACGTGGATCGGTGGGGGAGTCGCCAGCACGATCGAGCTTCTGGCGCGGAGCCTGCGCACCGGAGGGATCATCCTCATCGGCGAGCCCTACTGGCGGCAGTTGCCGCCGACGGAAGATGTTGCCAAAGGGTGTCTTGCCAACTCAATCTCCGACTTTCTCAGACTTCCAGAACTTCTCGCGTCTTTCGGCCATCGTGGATACGACGTCGTTGAAAA
>ERZ1026800.594-NODE-594-length-29261-cov-5.769719_pt1 | contig 29261 bp, 23 predicted proteins | sample MGYA00520873_ERZ1026800 | MGnify/ENA primary metagenome ERZ1026800 (study PRJEB33270, sample SAMEA104284475) | anaerobic digester metagenome | biome: Anaerobic digester microbiome; feature: mesophilic sludge digester; material: Anaerobic digester biomass | place...
GAGACTTCGCTTTTTGTTTTTAATATCGACAAAGCAAAGCAGTTTTGAAATTGAAATAAACTTGACCCGTTTGATGGGATTGAGACCTTAAACGAGCTGGTCACTTCACTCTCTTGAAGTTCAGAGACCAATTGAAATAAACTTGACCCGTTTGAGGGGATTGAGACAATTTACATCGACAGGCTTTCTAAGATCACGGCTCCTTAAATTGAAATAAACTTGACCCGTTTGAGGGGATTGAGACAATCCTTCGGCATGCATAACCTCCACGTCCACCGGACGCAATTGAAATAAACTTGACCCGTTTGAGGGGATTGAGACAACTTAATCCCGGAAGCGTGCATCGCATCCACATCGATATTGAAATAAACTTGACCCGTTTGAGGGGATTGAGACTTTAGCAACTCGGTGATACACAGGATTTAGTAATATTATGATTGAAATAAACTTGACCCGTTTGAGGGGATTGAGACTTGTCTGTGCTCATCACTCTAGAATACACTATTTCCATTGAAATAAACTTGACCCGTTTGAGGGGATTGAGACATCATTCTCATCTACGAATTTTCCTTTCTCATTAACTCCGAATTGAAATAAACTTGACCCGTTTGAGGGGATTGAGACGCACTATCACTCAGCAGACTTAACCCCTCGTCGGGAAGGATTGAAATAAACTTGACCCGTTTGAGGGGATTGAGACTTAATATCCAGGACGAATTCCCAGAAGAAACAACCTACGAATTGAAATAAACTTGACCCGTTTGAGGGGATTGAGACCGTGAGCGCTTTTACTTTCGCATATTTTTCTTTAGTGTTATTGAAATAAACTTGACCCGTTTGAGGGGATGCCTCTCACAGATTACACAGATTTCACAGATAAATATTTCACGCAGATTTCGCAGATTAATATTTCACGCAGATTTCGCAGATTACGCAGATAAAAGATTAGAATACGGTTGGATAGATGGGAACAAATTAACACGGATAAAAGAATAGGTATGAGATGAAGGGGATGATTTTAGCAGAGGGCAGAGAGCTTAGGGCTTTGAGAAAAAATAGCCATAAGATGAAGAGGATTAAAAAGGATTTGGGAGATTTTATACAATATCCGGATTGATAAATAAGTAAGATAAGAAAAATTCAGAAAAATACCTTTTTAAACTGAGATAACTATAAAATCCCAATAAAGCTCGGAGAGCGAAACAATGATAGCGATGGGTGCATAAGCCCCTCGGGAAAAGAGTAATCACATTTAATATATATCTCAATATATTGTCCAAAAAAGAGCTGTCCCGAAACTAAAAGTTAGTTTTGAGACAGTAAATATAAGCCATTTTAAGGAACAATCTCCTCTTGAGGATACATCTTTGTATACCTGAAAATGGCCAAAAATGGACTTTTGGGATGTTGTGAGACAACCCCGCCCCTCAATTTTCCCAAGAGCTAAAAATAGTTCAAAATAGAAGTGTCGCCCTGTGGGGGCTCTTTCTAAATTAAATAAGTTTTAAAAATCAATATATCTTTCATTGGACGAGGGGTTTACACCACCATCGCTATCGTTGTTTCGCTCTCCGAGCTTTTTTTATTAGCGAGCTAAAAGTTATAGGACAAGCATTTTACTTTTCCTTTATATACCCTGTCAAAATGGAAAATATATTAGATAATATTTTAATTGGCTTTCTAATTGATATTATTGAAAACGGAACTTAAAAGTGCAGAATTCTTGATAGTGGATAATGGGGGAAAAATAAAATTGACAGGAACTATGATTTTAGCTAATTTGTATATAGCTTGAGATGTTGAGGTTGGGCTTTTCCTCAAGACCTTTAGACCTCTTAAATTAATGGACCCGTTTGAGGGGATTGAGACATGCCACTCATATAGGCCACTGTGGGTGCGAAAAATACTATTGAAAAAAAACTTGACCCGTTTGAGGGGATTGAGACAAGAAGAGTCCGTCCCAGACCTTATCATTTAAGACATTCATTGAAATAAACTTGACCCGTTTGAGGGGATTGTGAGGCACTCGGCATAAAGCACGGTGCTTAACCTATTATTATTGTGAGTTAAAAAAAATTTGTTACAGGGAAACTTATAAGTAAAAACGAAAACCCCAAATCATTAAACTTCTCTACCTTTCTACCTCTCAACTTCCCGAACCCCTGGAACCACAAAGACCAATAAATGGAATGTTAATTGCATTTATAAAGTTAGTCACTTTTTGCTTAGCCAAGTGCAAAGCTGGAAGTGGATGTAATATAATTACTAACAGAGGAATAGATGACTGTTCTGATAATAGTGACTTTGATACTGATAACGCATTGGATTATAGAATATCAAAGGCATACAAAAAATGTTCTGTCAATTCCCATTCGGATTCATATTAACGGGACACGGGGGAAATCAAGTGTTACTCGTCTTATAGCTGCCGGCTTAAGAGAAGGGGGGAAAGTAACGGTAGCCAAGACCACGGGAACCTTACCCAGAGTTATTCTTCCGGATGGAAGAGAAGCAGCTATCTTGCGTTTGATGGGGGCGAATATTATTGAACAGAAATATATCTTCCGTCATGCTGTAAAGCACAAACCGGATGCCATAGTTATTGAATGTATGGCAGTAAATCCTGTTTTACAGTGGATAACGGAGCGTAAATTTATTCGGAGTACTATTAGTGTTATTACCAATTGTCGGGAAGACCATCTGGATTTAATGGGTTCTACTGTGCAAAGCGTAACTATGTGCATTAGTAATACTATACCGAAAAAGGGAATATGTTACACAGCAGAAGAAGAACAATATCCCCTTTTGGAAAAAGTGGCAAAAAGCAGACAATGTCAAATTCATAAGATTCGTCCTGTAGATGTTACGGAAGAGGAATTGAATAAATTCAGATATATTGAGCATAGTGAAAATGTCCAATTAGCGTTAGCTGTATGTGCTGCAGCAGGAGTTCCCCGAGATGTAGCTTTAAGGGGAATGCAAAAAGCGACACCTGATCCTGGTGCCTTAAAAAAATACCCAATTAAAGATAGAGGCAAAACAATAATATTCTATAATGTATTTGCTGCAAACGATCCTCAGTCAACAGTAGAAATCATTCAAATGGTTACCGGCAATTTGCAAAATATAGAAAAGATTATCATTTTGAATAGCAGAGCAGACCGCCTTTTTCGTAGTCATCAATTAGTGGATGCGATCAAGCCCTTGGATTTTTCCTATTTATTGCTAACGGGAGAAATACCTGATAAGATAGAAAACTATGCTATTCAAGCAGGTATCCCTAAAGAAAAAATATTTCCTTTAGGTGAACCCTTACCGGAAGTTATCTATCAAAAAGTGTGGGAACTTACTAAGGATGAATCTCATATTTTGGGAATCGGTAATATTGCCGGAACAATAAAATATGGGGCACAAATAGTAGCCCACTTCAGACATAAAATGAAAGAGTGTAATGAAAGGAGCCGGATGTGATTGATACAATAGTTCAAGCCGCGGTTGGGATGGGTGTGATTATTTCACTGATGTTCAGTGAATTACTTGGTGCTTCTGCGGGAGGAATAGTAGTTCCAGGTTATATTGCTTTATATTTGGATAGACCTTTGCAGATTTTAGGCACTTTAGTAATCAGTTTATTAACCTGGGCAATCATACGCATTATCGGTAATTTTACCTTGCTTTTCGGTAAACGGAGGATGGTGCTAAGTATTTTAATTGGCTTTATTTTGGGTTGGCTTTCCCGTATTTTGGTAGTTCAAGATATTACAATTCATCAATTGCAGATGCAATCCATTGGTTACATCATTCCCGGGCTTATTGCTAACTGGTTTGAACGCCAGGGTTTTTGGAAAACAGTATCTTCTATGGGGATAGCTGCAATAGTTGTTCGTTTGGCTTTAATGGTTATATTTAACGGAGAATTGTAAAAATGATGTATCGTCCTTCACTCAAATCCAATCGTTCGTTAATCATTCTTCTTTTATTAGCCATTGTCTTGTTTTATATAGCGCAGACCAGTTATGTTAATGTAAAAACGGATAATTATGAAATCAAAATAGCTGCTGCACAGCTGATGAAATCGGCAATTGATTCCTTATCTGCTGAAATAAATAAAAGAGGAATAGAAATAGACCCTATAGATGACCCTCTGCAAACCGGTTTAATCGGAATGCGTTTAAGTTCTATAACTACGGATAGGGGGTTGCTTTCGGAAAAAAGGGCTGCTATTAATCCCAATTTAGCAGCTGTATTTGTAGAAGAACTATCCAAGATGAAACTTATGCCCGGGGATTATATTGCAGTAGGAATTACGGGAAGCAATCCGGCAGTTAATATAGCTCTTTATTCAGCCATCCAGGTAATGGAGCTGAATCCTAAAATAATAGTTGCCCTATCTTCCGCATCTTATGGAGCAAACCGTCCGGAACTTACCTGGCTGGATATGGAAAGCATTCTGAAAGAAAAAGGTCTCTTTGATTTTGGCTCCAGTTATGCCTCTTTTGGAGGAAAGGATGACCTGGCAATTGGCTTATCGGATAATGGAATTAAAGCCCTTCGGGAAGCAATGCAAAGAAATAATGTTCCGCTTTTGATCGGTAATGATCTTGAAGATAACATAGCTATCCGAATGGCAGCTTATGAAGAACTATTGCCGGAAGGAAAACGCTATAAAGCATTTGTGAATATTGGAGCTGGTTTAGCTAATGTAGGCAGCGAACCCAATGCTAATCTTATTCCTGAAGGAATTAATCGCAGATTAGCTGAACATAATTACGAAAAAGAGGGCGTGATTATTAAAATGGCAAAAAATAATGTTCCCGTCTTGCATTTTCGCCGTATTTTACGCTGGGCAAAACGCTATAACCTTCCGACTTCTTTTGACACGATGCCTAAAGTTGGTGAGGGAAAAATGTTCGGTTCCCGCATCCATAATCAAACCGTCAATATCATTTGTTTAACTATCTTACTTATTGCCATAGTAATTGTTATTATTTTTGACCGTCACGACCGTCGGTTTATGGCTAATATTGTAGACCTTGATGAAGAACTTTAAGGAAACTAAAAAATGCATAAACATTTTATATCCGTCTTGATAATCATTCTGGGAATCAATTTGCTTTTGGCACAAACAGTAAACAGGTATAAAGTCCTGCCTTTTGATAATCCAGGCACAAAACTTCTGCTCAAAACCGAAGCAGGAAACTATTATTATTATCGCGGTTTGCCGGAAAGACCTCTAATTTTAAATACTACGGGTGTAGAAAAAATTGAACTCCGTAGTTTCAGTAAGGAAGCAGTTCGTAAACCGGAAATTGTAATCGTTATTAATAAACAGAGAAAGACCTATCCACTTTCTTTTAAGGAAAAGAAGGGAAACTATTATCTCTATCAACCTCTTATGATAGATATTCCGGAAAACACTAAGGAAATTCAGATAATATGCTATGACCGTTCAATTTATATGCGCGCTTTCAGTGTTTTACCTCCAAAACCCCCTAAGGCAGCAAAACAACCTAACATAGCTATTAAAGCTCATAGCGGAACAGTAAGTTTACAACATAACGGCTCCAACAGCGATTATTACACTTTTATGCCCAATCAACCCTTTAAATTTACTCTTAATAATGGCAGAAACGCCTATGTTTATGTGCGTCCGCGTTTGCTTGACTGTTCTTTGCCTAAAATAGGATTATATGCCAACGGGGAATTAGTGGAAGTTATTGATTTTACTCTCAAACGCACGACAAAATACAGCTGCCAGGGAATTAGCAGTTTGGGAATTGCCAAAAAAATTGTTTTACCGGCAAATGAAAAAAGTACTGATTATGAGTTGCGCGCTTTGAGTGACCATCTGTTTTTGGCTAAACCTATTTTAATGAAGAAGTAGAGCTGTTTTATGGCAGATACAAATCCGAAAATATTTCCTCAAGAAGCAAAGCCCATAGCGGAATTAAAAGAAAAAGAAACTATAGCTTCCCTTGATTCTCTTTCCCCCAAGCAAACAAAGGAAAATAAGACCGTTAAAAAAAGCAAGATAAGAAGAAAAAACAGTATTCGTCCTATAATCCTTCTTCTTACTTTTTTCCTTTTTTTCGGCTTTTCCCAAGTTGAAGCGCAAATAAACGGTTCAGTTAAAATTGGAGCTGTTTATTCGGATAATGTGTTTCATCTTTCGGAATATGATATTGACCGGTTTGATGACCATCATCCAAATCTAAATTTTGTAGATACTATTGATGATTTAACCCTAAATACCCGCATTGAACTTAAGTATCCGTTATCTTATCGCTGGTGGAAATTTACTCCTTCAGTAAGCGGAAATTTTTCCCAAAATATTAGTAATGAAGATAAATACCGCACTGACTGGACATTAAAATTTAAAGTTGACCGCTATTACTGGAATTGCAGTGTGCAATATACAAGCAATCCCTATATTTATTTCCGTCATTTTGTAGATACGGATGGAACAGGTGAACTGGAAAAATACAGTTACAGCCGAGATACTTATCGCGGTGATTTAGCTGTGAAGCCCCTTCCGAAAACAACTGTGAAAGCCAATCTGCGCTATGAACTTTATCGCTATAATAAATATTTTACGGAAGCTGACGGCAAAGCCATAACCGGAGAAGCAGGTGTCAGCTACAAATTTCCCTTTTTTACAGTAGAGGGTTCTTATGGCTATCGGGATTTCAGCTGTGATAAACGCATAGCTAATAAGGATTGCTCCTATCAAAGCAATATTTATAAAGGAGCTTTAACTCTGCCCAAAATGCCTCTTTCGGAAAAAGGAAAAACCCTTATTCAACCTTCTTTTGCTCTAAATTATGAACAGCGTTTTTACCAGGGAAGCGGTTCCTGGTATGGAGGCAGAGCTGATTATACCTATTCTTTAATGGCTGGTATGGAGCTGTTTTTTTCTCCTAAAATGAATTTATCTCTTGACTACTCTCACTATTTCAGGAATGTAGAGACAGATAACGAAACGGTGCAACGCTTGAAAGAATATAGTGAAAATCGTTTAAGCGCTGTTTTAAGTTACAAATTCTGAATTTAGAGGTGATAAATGGTTTTTAAAAAAGAGAATGATCTCCGAAAAATTAAGGAATTCCTTACTTTAGTGGAAAATCCCAAAGTGGAATTACGCCACTATAAAAAACCGGTTTTAGTTTGGGCTGTTGACGAAGGAACTGTCTTTTATTCTTTTTGGGAAGAAGAGATGCTCACCCGTTTTGGATTGGAAAATGTGGACGGCTGGGATTTCCAAGAAGACCTTCTTTTTTGTCCCGACTGGATTGGAGATACTGAAGAAGAGGATTTAGAGGATTTTGATTTGGACGATGAAGATATTGAAGAACTGAGCCATTTCCTTCATCGCAATATGGATGATAAGGATTAACTTTGCGCATTGCCACTCTTGGAGGTGGGGGATGGGGGTTAGCATTATCTTCTCTGCTTTCAGAAAACGGGCATCAAATTCTGGTTTGGGAATATAATCCTGAATATTTAATATTATTAAAAGAAACACATTCTAATCCGCATTTACTGCCGAATATTACGCTTCCGGAAGAAGTTTGTTTCACTAACGATTTTCAGGAGATAGTTGCTTTTTCTCCGGAAATTATTATTTTAGCAACTCCTTCGCAGTTTCTACGCTCCACTTTACAAAAGACACCTGTTTCTTTATGGAATAGACCTGAACTTTTAGCAGTGGTAAATGTGGCTAAGGGTATTGAGGAAAATACCTTAAAGACACTTGATGCTGTTATCAAAGATGAACTGCCTTTTCTGGAAGAGCACAAAATTTGTGCCTTATCCGGTCCCTCCCATGCCGAAGAAGTTGCCAGAAAAATACCTACTACTGTAGTTATTGCCGGTAGCGATGAGGATTTGCTCTGCTATTTGCAAACCGTTTTTAGCAATTCTTATTTCCGGGTTTATCGCAATTTAGACCTTATTGGAGTGGAAATCGGCGGTGCAGTTAAAAATATTATTGCTATTGCAGCAGGAATTATTTACGGATTGGACTTTGGAGATAACACTATCGGAGCTTTATTAACCCGAGGAATTGTGGAAATACAACGCCTGGGAATTGCTCTGAAAGCTCTTCCGGAAACATTTTTAGGACTTTCAGGAATAGGGGACTTGATTACTACAGCCACTTCACTTCATAGCAGAAACCGCTTTGTAGGCGTGGAAATAGGAAAGGGAAGAAAACTTTCCGATATTTTAGCGCAAATGGAAATGGTGGCTGAAGGAGTAACAACCACGCGAAGCGTTTATTTGCTGTCCCGAAAATTAAGGATAGAAATGCCCATCGTAGAAAAGGTCTATCAAGTCCTTTACGAAGATAAAGAACCCCGAAAAGCAATCTTAGAACTGATGACCCGCGAACTTAAAGCCGAATAAAAATCCACAGATGAAGGAAAAATAGTTTTATTTCACGCTGATTTCGCAGATCTCGCAGATTTTATTTTTACAAAGAGAAAAGAGAGAAAGAGTAAGAATGAAAAATTTAGAATGATAAATGTAGAATGTAGAATTTGGAATGTAAAATTGAGAATTGACTTTCCGGAAGAACGATATCCTTGTCAACCTCTCCTAAAAAAGCTTGAGAAGGGTTGAAAAGGTTGAGTGGGTTTGTAGAGGTTTAATGGTTGAGATGGTTGAGAAAGTTTAGAAAGTTGAGAGGGTTTAGAAGGTTGAGAGGGTTTAGAAGGTTTATATGGTTGAGATGGTTTAGAAAGTTGAGAGGGTTGAGAGAGTTTAGAGGGTTGAGAAGGTTGAGATTCCATAAAAGCCCGGAGGGCGACACAATGATAGCGATGGGTGCGTAAGCCCCTCGTAGAAATGAAAGCCCCGAGTTTTTTCTTTTTTCCTTTCCTTTTTAAAAAAGCCCCTTAGGGCGACACAATGATGTAGAAGGTGGCGTAAGCCCCTCGTAAAATTTGCGAAGTACCCCTGGGAAGTTTTGGCTTACAATTTTCACCTGCCTTCAATGAATACACAACCTTCTATCTATTACACTTACAACCGAGCTTGTACTGATTTCCGAATTAAAAAATTGTGAGCTAAAACAAAAAGCAGAATGCGAAAAAAAGAAATAGTTCTTGTTTTAACTCACAATTTTGAAATGAGGAGACCAGTAATAATTTGGTTGTAAGTGTGGATAAATTGATGGTTTTTGTTTCTGTGAGGGCAGTGGCAAAATTGTAAGTCAAAACTTTCTCCCCGTTGAAAATTGTGAGCTAAAACAAAACGTTTATCTGGTCTAAAAATTGCTTTTATAAAAGAAAAGAAACAAAACAGAGGAGGAGATAATGCTGCAGAAGTTTTTAATGAGCGTAGTGATTCTAATGTGCGTCTATAGTTCTCTATCTGCTCTTCGCTATACAACTTTGGAGGATTTTGAAAGTGGTTTTGTTTCTTTAAGCTCCTGGAGCATTGAAGAGGATTTGCAACCAGATGCCTGGAGCTTAGATACTTCTACTCCCGATAGCAGTTCCTATTGTCTTAAGTTAACTGGTAATTGTTATAAATTACAGCAAATAACTCCTTATGCTATTGACAGCACAGGTGTAATTCAGGTTCAAGTAAAAACCAGTTCAAACCCAAGGATTCAAGGCATCGGCTTTACAGATGGTGTGCATAACATTCTTTATAGTTTTGCGGGGAGTAGAATTTTAGATATTGAGGTTTGGATTCCGGTTTATCAAGGTGCTTTTAGTAACGGTGTCTGGAATACCTTTCAATTGCCTCTGGCATTGGATTGGCAGGCATTTTGGGGTTATCTTCCTGTTATCAACGGCATAATTTATATTAACGATTTGGATGGAATTTCCTCTCGCAGTGTGTGGTTTGACAATATAATAGACATCAGTTCCGACCTTCCTGTTCCACCAACTGTAAGCATATCAACTTCATATCCTGTAAAAAATACCGGGGTTTATTTCTATAGCAATGTTATTGACCCTGATAGCGATACATTTACTTATGAATGGTCTTTTGGCGATTCCACTTTCAGCAATTTACCCAATCCCTATCATTTATATACAATTGCTTCCGCTTATCCCTATACAGTAACACTGAAAGTGACTGATGATACGGGAAAAGTTGGTTTTGCTTCAACGGAAGTTACATTGGAAACAGGTGCTTCCCATTTGCCTGTAACCCTTAATTTTGTAGGGGACATAATGCTTGCCAGAAGATATGAAAATCCCGGAGGTATAATTCCTACTTTAGGAGTTAATGCCATTTTTTCGCCTACTAAGCCCTATTTTGGGGATGCAGCGGATATTAGTGTAGCAAATTTGGAAGTTGTTTTAGCCAATGTAGGAGTTCATCATCCTACCAAAAGTGTTTATTACAGAGGCAATCCGGCTAATGTAAGCGGTCTTGTTTACGCAGGAATTGATGTTGTGAGCACAGCTAATAACCATACTATGGATTATGGCATTGAAGCATATCAACAAATGCAGGGATTGCTAAGTAACTCGGGAATTAAATATAGCGGTTGCGGAGCTAATTCTTACGAGGCATATTTACCTACATTTTACCATTGCCGGGGTTTGAATATTGCCTTCTTACGCAGTTCGGACAGAACGGGACAATATAATAATGCTCAACCTTTTTTACAAGCGGGATACAATAAACCGGGTTTTGCTTATATGACACCTTACTATGTAGAACAGCAACTTCAAGCAGTTGAAGGAATTGCCGACCTTAAAATTGTTGAAATGCACGGAGGTAGTGAATATTCTATTGCTCCAGGTGCCGGTTATGATAAGGAATTCAATCCCTTTTTAGAGGATACGGAAGATGAGGACTATTTCTATCGGAATGATGTTCCTCATCAATGGGATATAGAAATCAGGCATAGTGCTATTGAAAGTGGTGCCGATTTGGTTATAGTTCATCATCCGCATATTATTCAGGGATTGGAATTATATCAAAATAAGCTGATTGCTCACTCTCTGGGAAATTTTGTTTTTGATTTGGATTATCCGGAAACGATGCCCACAATGATTTTGTATGCAGATGCCTATTTTGACGGCTTTAGAAACTTTCGCATAAAACCGTTTTATATAGACCAATACATTCCAAAACCGGCAACAGGGCAATTGGCTGTTTACATTTTGGATTATATTGCCAGCAGGTCTATGGATTTTAACACGCGCGTTATGGTAGATAAAGAAAATCTGGAAGCAAGAGTTTTAATGGAAGATGAAAATCCACCCGTTACTACAAATGCCTTCAGTTCCTGGCAACATTTACTGTTTCACAGCGGGGGGATGAGTTATACTTCACCTATTAAATTACCCCGGAGAGGTTCTATTAGCAATATTATTAATGTTGAACCGCCTGCTGAATATCAATTTCGCTTAGGTCAGGAACATATCTGGTTTGGTAATTTTGAAAATGAGGGCTCAACTCTTTGGATTCCACCTGATTATTCTACAACGGACTTTATAGATGGAGAGCGTAGTGCAAAACTGACTACTACCGGAGCAGGTTCAGTAACTTCTACAATTTCCCAGCGTTGTAAAATCTATGATAATACCAAAAAATACACTCTGCACGGTTGGCTGAAAACCGAAAATGTATCTCTTGCCAATATTTCCATCAGATTTTATACATCCAGAACAGCAGCAGTTGCGTCCTATACGGATTATGTAACGGAAAACATTATAGGAACAAACGATTGGACATATTACTATAAAGAATTGAACCTTCCTACCGATGTTTTCTATTATGAAATCCATCTACAAATGACTGGCAGCACAGGAATGACAGCAATCGCGTTATTTGACAATGTGGGTTTGATTGAATGGACGGAATGGACTGCTACAGCGGACTTAATTAATATACCCTGGCCTAATAATTATTACTGGATTCAAGCGCGAACTGCCGATACCCCAAAGTCAATGAGTTTTTCCCTCGTAGAACGCAGTTTTGGAGTTCAACGAGCAAATGCCTCAAACCATTTTTCCAAGATGAAACCGGAATTAAATATCAGCCCCAATCCTTTTAATCCTGAAACTATAATATATTGTGTTTTACCTGTATCTGGCAAAACTACTATAAAAATATATAATATTAAAGGGCAATTGGTGAAAGAATTGTATAAAGGAGAACTGGAAGCGGGAATTCATCGCTTCAATTGGGATGCAAAGGATATTGACAACCGTTCCGTCGGCTCAGGAGTTTATTTCATTTACCTGGAAAATGGCAGTAGTAAGGTAATTCGTAAAGCAGTCCTAATGAAATAAAAGGGAATTTTCTTGACGAAATTTACCTCTAATAATAAAGGGTTAAATAATAAAACAAAATTAAGGAGCTGAAAAGTGCGTAAATTTCTTTTAACCTTAGTTCTCCTGGTGCTGGCTTTTTGCCTTATGGCTGAAGAAGCAGACACGCCAAAGATAAATTTTGCCTTACTAAATCCTAAAGAAATTAATCTTGAACTACGTGTCTATGCTCCTATGCAAAGAGTTTATATTACAGCGGATTTTTCTGTGGAAAAGGATTCTCTTCCTGACGCAGTGTATCATAGTTTATTTTTAACTAAGGATGCCAGAATTGAGTATTTTCTGATTAATGATAAGTTTGTTCCTCCTGTTTATTCTACTAAACTCGTTCCGGAACATTTTAATCCTGTGTTTCCCTATCCGGAAATGCTGAATGAAGATAGTAACTTGAATTGTTTCAGTTTTTATCTGCCAAACTACGAAGGCAAAATAAAATTCACTTTACGCTATTCTATTCCTATTCCGGAATGGGTGAAAGAATCCGATATTCGTGGCTATGTTACTTTCTCTTCGGCTCAAAATTGGTATCCACGAAATCTTACAGGTCCTTGTAAGGTCTATGCACGTTTGATTAGTTCAACCTATTATACAATGGAACTCGGAACTCAATGCACGATTAAAGAAAAGGATGATATCCGCATAACTGAGGGATATTTTATTGATTCTCCCGCAGAACAATCAATTTTTAAAATTATTAAAAGCTAAATTAGCTCAGCTGGCAGAGCAACTGATTCGTAATCAGTAGGTCGGGGGTTCAAATCCCCCATTTAGCTCCATTTGTTACAAAGAGAAATAGTGAGAGGGTTGAGAGGGTTTAGATGGTTGGGTTCTTGTTTTAACTCACAATTTTGAAATGAAGAGACTAGTAATAATTTGGTTGTAAGTGTGAATAAATTGATGGTTGTGGTTTCTGTGAGAGCAGTGGCAAAATTGTGAGTCAAAACAAGCAGGAAACCATTTGTAGTGCGGTTGGAAGGGTAAAAGCAAGAGGTTTTATGATAATTGTCAGAGCGAGTGAAAATTGTGAGTCAAAACTTCATCTCGGGTGAACATTGTGAGTCAAAACTTTCCAGTTTTCATTTCCGTGAGCGGTATTTTTATACTTGGCGTGTTCCTTTGAGGGAGGAGACATTTATGGAAAGAGGGGCATAATTTTTAGTTAAAAATTTAGGAATTGCTGCTGCTCCAACCATAGCCGCATTATCCATACAAAGAGTGTTTGAAGGATAGAAAACTTTGATTCCATATTTTGCTGATGCTGCTGTTAGCTGTTGGCGTAAAGCAGAATTAGCTGCAACTCCTCCTGCCAAAAGAATATAGGGTATTTTATGCTGTCTTGCCCAAAGCACTGTTTTGTGCACTAAGGGTTCAATTATTGCTTGCTGAACGGAAGCAGCGATATCGGGAAGTTTAGCTTGAAGCGTTTCCGGATTCTGATTTACAAGCCAGGTACGAATAGATGTTTTTAGTCCACTGTAACTGAAATTGAAGTTATTTTTTTGGGGTAAGGCACGAGGAAATTTAATAAAATTGGGGTTGCCTTTTTGGGCTAATTCATCAATAGCAGGACCACCGGGAAAGCCCAAACCAAGAAGTTTTGCAGCTTTATCAAAACTTTCTCCAGCGGCATCATCCAGGGTTTTTCCTACTACGGTAAAAGTGGTTAAGGTATCAAAATGGACAAGTTCTGTATGCCCTCCGGAAACAACGAGGGCTAAAAAAGGGGGTTCAACAGCTTTATGTTCAATAAAATTGGCAAAAATATGCGACAAGATATGATTAACCGTTATTAAAGGTAAAGACAAGCTCCAGGCAAGTCCTTTGGCAAAAGCCAGACCGACAATTAACGAACCAATTAAACCGGGATTGATTGAAACAGCTATTGCACTGATATCTTGTAAGTTAAGCTTAGAAGCATTAAGAGCCGCCTTGGTTAAGGTAACTATGTTCTTTAAATGCAAGCGGGAAGCCAGTTCGGGTAAAATACCTCCAAATTCCAGATGTTCCGGTTGACTGGAAATAAGGTTTACAATTACATTATAATCCGTATCCACAATGGCTACAGAGGTATCATCACAGGAGGACTCAAAAGCCAAAATATATTGAACAGGCATTTATTTCAGGCGCACCTTTTGAGGTGTAACAGCAATCAATTTCACTGTATCGGGTATTTCTATAAGGACAGGATAAAAGCCCTGTTCATCAGGTTGGGAAGCAATACTAACTTTGAGTTCTGTTGGCTTCAGGTTTTGTAAAATATCAGAATTACCGGAGAGTTTTACAGTTACAGATGAAGGTATAGAGCTTTTTCCCGGTGGCACGGTAAGAGGTAGATTATGATAAATTTTGGTTGTAATATAGGAAGTGGAGAGATAAATTTTAACCTGTTTTTCAGAAGCGGAGACCTCACTTCCCAAAGGGCTTATTTTTAAGGTAACTTCACGCTGTTCAAGCATTTCGCGGGAAACAGGTTCGGTAGTAACGCGATCAATTTGTTGAACCTTGCTTTTAGGACCGGAGATGGTAATTTGTTCAGGAATAATAGTATAATTTAGGGCAGTAAAATGCTTACGGGTATATGAATCGGCGAAAGAAAGTTCTACCGGCACTTTTTTCTGATGGAAAACATCAGCATAAACCGAAATTTCCCTTTTCTCTACAGGACCTAAAATTTCTACCTGAATATTTTCCGGCAGGTCAATAGTATAATCGCTTACAGAAAGAATATCAGAACCGGGTTTAATTTTGCTGGCATCAAGCAAGACCTTGGTGCGGGAAAATTTTAGTTTGATAATTTCCAAGCCCCTTCCACGCACATTGAAAGGTATGTGATTGGGAACATTATCTAAAGTAATGTTTTTAGGAATAGAACTTAGGGCTACAGGTAAATTAACTACGCTTTTCTGTTCTGAAATCAACAAGGACTGCAACCAAACAAAAACAGCTATTAATAGCGAGAGGATTTTTAAACCCAGGTTTTCCTGCAGCACTTTTAGTCCTCCATCTTTAGATGATTAATTCCGAGGGATTTGATTTTTTTATACAAAGTGGTGCGTTCAAGTCCTATTGCTTCTGCAGTTTGGGAAATCCTCCAATTGTTCAAGGATAAATAATACAAAAGATAATCCCGTTCAAAAGAAGCGACACTATCCTTGAGATTATGAATTTTGGTATATTTTTCGCTGCTATAGTTTTTAGAAAAGCGGAATTGGTTTATTTTCTGCTGAAGGTGTTTTTTAATAACATTATTATTTATTTTCTGTTCATTAATCATAATGAACTTGCAAAAATTACGCAGTTCTCTTACATTTCCAGGCCAAGAATAGTTAAGTAAATCATCTTTCAGAGCAGGTAGGTCTAAACGGTCAATAACGCGGTATTGAGAAGAAAAACTGGTGAGGAAATAACAAATAAGAAGCAGAATGTCATCATCTCGTTCCCGTAAAGGTGGAAGCTCAACAATGTTACCTTCAATGCGATAAAACAGGTCTTTGCGGAAAATACTTTCATCGGAGAGTTTTTCCAAGCCAGCATTAGAAGCAAAAATAAGGCGGGTATCAACCTTTTTCAAGTTTCCACCTACAACCTGTATTTCTTTGTTTTCAATAGCGCGTAGGATTTTAGATTGAGACATTAGGGAAAGATTGGTTACTTCGTCTAAAAAGAGAATGCCATTGGAACATTCTTCAAAAAAGCCGGTTTTATCGCGATCAGCACTGGTGAAAGAACCTTTTATGTGACCAAAAAGTTCTGATTCTATAAGGGTTTCGGATAAAGCACTGCAATTTACGGTATGAAAGGGTTTGTCAAAACGGGGAGAATATATGTAGTAATAATTTGCAGCTACTTCTTTGCCTGTTCCCGTTTCGCCAATGAGGAAAATATCTTCATCCACAGAGGCAAGGCGGATAATTTGTTCCCTAACTTTTTTAATAGCATTACTTTCACCGATAAAGGGAAAACTTCTGGCAAACTGTTTTTTGAGGTTGATATATTCTATCTGCAAGCCAATATGTTCTTCTTCCTGTCTTTTTAGAGTGATGGCATTTTCTATATGCAACAGCAATTGATTGATGGAAAAGGCAGAACCCTTTTCAATAAAATGATAGGCACCCAAAGTGCGGATTTCATTTATTTGAGAAGAAGTGACCTCTCCCGAAATAACTATTACTTTATAATTCAAATCCATATCGTTTTTTAAGTGTTGCAAAACCTGGATACCATTAAGTTTGGAGCCAACTAAAAAAACATCAAGCAGAATCACATCCGGTTGAAATTGGCGTAAGACCTCAAAAAACTGATCGCTATTAATAGTTTGCATAACTTCATAGTTATAGTGCTTCACCACATTGGCAATTTGTTCGGAAAGAACTATGTCATCTTCCAGAATCAAAATTTTTCCTTTCATATTGCATTACCTTAAAAGAAGCTCTTCCAGTTCCGCCAGAGCATTAATATAATAGATATATGCTTGATCCGGTGAATCGTAAGGAGAGAAGTATTTATGCACATCTCCATCCTGAAAATATTTGGAACACATATAATAAAAATGGTCGGAAGTGCTAAGCATACGAGCAGTTCTAAGCAACTCTTTATCTCCCTTTTCCTTAATCCTATTCAGCAATTCATAAAAGGTCTCACTGGCATTTTGTTGCATTTCGTTTCCCAGCCAGGCAGAAATATCCCTTTGTTCATCAGCCCAGGAAACCGGTTCCGGAAAAGAAAGCGATTCCTGTTGATAATTAGCCAGATGAGAAACATCTTTAGGATTGGCAAAACCCAAATGTTCTCTTTCTAAAACAGCATCGGGGAAATGACGCATAAAATCAAAAATACCTGTGGAAGCCCATTGATGTTCTCCGAAGGTTTCATAGTCCATAAAAAGGTTCAGAAACAGGTTTTTTCCGCCTTTTTCCGCTAAGGTGAGCTGGTCTATCCAATGCACGAATTTATCTACGGTTAAAGGATATTCAGGCCAATCCCGATTGGAAAAACGGAAAGCAATATCATCTGCCAATTGATAATACTTAAGCAACAAATTCATATTTTTGGAATAATTCTTATAGGCATACAAAGGACTGCGCCACTGGAGAATTCTATCTACACCTTCGGTAAGAATGGTCTTGAATCCTTCAATTTCAAAAATAATATCAGATAAGCGGTCTTGATAGATTAATTCCGTATTGCGGAAAGTGGTTGTATAATAGCCAAATTCAGTTTGCATCAAGTCCCGATGGAGATAAACCTGATCAAGAAATTCATTGGTATCAAAAAGAAAAGCCAAAGAATGATAATAGGTCTCACCTAATAATTCCACACAACCGGTATCCACTAAACGCTTGAAGGAATCAAGGGTTTCAGGAGAATAGAGTTTGAATTGTTCCAAAGCAGTGCCCGAAATAGAAAAAGCAACCTTAAACCTGCCTTCATATTTTTCAATAAGCTCCAGAAGCAACTGGTTAGTTGGTAAATAACATTTATTTGCTACCTTACGCATTATATCGCCATTTAGCTTATCATTGAAAATCTTGGCATTATGAGCGATATCAAGCACATTAAAATGATTTAGACGATAGGGTTGATGCACCTGAAAGTAGAATACAATATTTAACATCGCTGTCTCCTTATAATTCCATTCGTTTGCTATACTCAGAAAGCGTTTCGGCATAGAGCTGACGGATTTTATCCGCGGCTTCATTCCACTGAATTTTTTGGACTTCTTTTCTGCCTTCCATTCCAATTTTAGCGCATTCTTCAGGATTTTCTATTAAATGATTGATGGTTTCAGCCCAAAGGTCTATATCCCAATAGTCAATCTTAAAGGCATTATGCACAACTTCAGCAACTCCGGATTGTTTGGAAATTATAGCCGTTATTCCATAAGCCATTGCTTCCAGAGGTGAAATACCAAAGGGTTCGGAAACAGAGGGTAAAACATAAATATCAGCTGCCTGCAAAATTCGTTCAACTTGTTTACGATCCAAAAAACCGGTGAAGAGAAAACGGTTTTTCAGGCGTAAGGCGGCAGAACGACGCAAAATCTGACGCTGCATATCTCCTGTTCCAGCAAGGATAAATCTTGCTTCGGGATGAACTTTCAGAACCTTATCTGCCATATCCAGATAATAATCAGGACCTTTTTGTAAAGTTATTCTTCCTAAATAAAGAATAGTAGGACCCTTAAAAATGCGTTTCTTGTTGTGAAGAGTAGTTTCCGAAACGGTAAAAGCATTATAAATTATGCGGATTTTACCGGTATCTATCCGATAGCGACTCATAATCATCTGAGCTGTATATTGAGAAACGGCAATTACTTTATCGGCATAGTTCATTCCGAGATGTTCAATTTTATGAATTCTTTCATCTCCAGGACCACCTGCTCTATCAAATTCCGTGGCATGAATATGCACAATCAATGGCTTACGGGAAATCTGTTTGGCTAAAATTCCGCTGGGGTAAGTAAGCCAGTCATGCGCATGAATCAGGTCATAATCCAAAATTTCGGCAAAACGACTTGCTCTCAATGTATATTCCTGCACTTTCCGAATTAAATCTTCTTCACCAATGAGATGAGCAGTCATTTCTTTCCAGATATTATGTTCTTGGGTGGTAACAGTTTCAGTAAGCCAGAAGGTTTTTTTAATGGAACTTACATAGTCCTTAATTTCACTCAAGTTAAAATAACTTTCCGGATGGGTGCTGGCTCCGATATATTCCAAGCGTTCGTGCAAAGTAGAAAAAGTCCGCTTTGTATATTCCTTGTGTTTTTCCGGTTCAATAAACACGGCAGGAAGGGTATCGGCATCACTTTCTTCCCTTAAAGGAAAATAAACCAGTTCTTTGGTTGGTAAAACGAGGTCTATTTTTATTCCTTGACTAAGCAGAGCTTTCACCATTCCATAACATGCCATACCTAAACCCCCGGAAATCAGAGGTGGAAATTCCCAGGTGAACATTAGAATTTTCATTTACCCTCCTGCAGAAAAAGGATGTAATTTTCAATATTGTATAAGGCAGCTACACTCCATGCCTGAGCCGGTGCTCCTTTAGGAAAATGGGGAGCATCTCCATCCCAGATTTCCGCAATGGAAGCAATATGTCCTTTCATAAAACTGTTGCGAAAAGTGGAAATAAAGGAAGTGAGGGCTTCAATTATTTCTTCTTTGGTCTTTATACCTTTATAAGCTCTTTCATACAAACCGCAAAAAGGACCTAACAGCCAAGCCCAAACACTGCCATTATGATAAGCAAGGTCTCTTTCTTTCTGTGTTCCATAATATTTTTTATGAAAACGGATATCTTTAGGACTCAAAGTGCGGATTCCATAGTTGGTGTAGAGCTCTTTAAAACTGCGTTCCAGAACCTGTTGCAGAATTTCCTGAGAAAATGCCTGCCAGGGCAAGGCAAGAGCAATAATTGCATTAGGACGAATTTCCATTATAAGCTCTTCACCTACAATTCTATCTGCCAGATAGCCATCTTGATAGAACTTTTGCAGGGATTGTTTTACCAGCTCTTTCAACTGGACGAATTCTTCTTTTGCCTGATATTTTTTTCGGGATTTCTGACAGTAGGCAAGGCACATAGCTTCATAAGAACATAAAGCGTTATACCAGAGGGCATTAATTTCTACTGGAGCTCCATTACGAGGAGTTATCGCTTTTCCATCTATCCGCACATCCATCCATGTACCATGAGCAAAATCGGGAGGCAATTCAATTAAACCATCGTAACGCACACTAAAGGGATGGAATTCATTATGCAAAAAGCTGGTTATGATTTCTTCCGTTAAGGCAATAACATCTTTCCAGTATTTAACCGTTTGCTTGCGTTTACCCAATTTCCACAGCAGGATGATATACCATAAAGTAGAATCTACACTATCATAATTTGTTTCCCTGCCGGATTCTGCAATCATATTAGGAATCAGACCATTTTTAATGTAGCCGCGATATTTATTGAGGATTTTTTCCACCGTTTCCAGTTGATTGGGACAATGTAAGAGCGCATTTACCACAACCATTGTATCTCTTCCCCAAGCACCGTAAAAAGGAAAGCCGGCTACAATATCGTCATTGGCTAAAAAATCCTTCAGGGCAAATTCCAGGATTTTAAGATAATTGTCATACGGGAAAATAATATTATCGTTATAATCCAAGTTATTCAAAAGGGTATCATTTTTATCGGAAGCATAAGGATAATCCAAAGGTTTGGGAAGGTCTGCATAACGATTTTCAATCCTTTCAATGAGAGTTTTGGCATCTTCAATTGCTGTATCACTGAAAAGAAGATAGTTGCTTTGTCCCACCCTTAAATCAAAACCAAGCTGAAAAAGAGTTATCTGATCACCAATACCTTCATAACCACTCATCACTTCCCAGGGATAAAAAACATTATAATAAACATAGCGATTGGGAATAACTTCACCTGAAAGCAAAGCACCATAAAGTTTTATATTATTATCCTGCCTCTGAACACTAAAACGAGTGAATTTATCCGGAGTTTCAATTTCCGTAATAAAATTCAAGAAATCTAAAGTGCCAGGTTTATTGAGCTCATGATGAGGAATCATCGTAAACTTGGGATGAAGCTCAAAATGCAGAAGGTGATGACCCAAATTGGTATATTTCACCAAAGTTGTATTGGTGGATTCATCCATCATTATCTCTTTCAGAATCAAAATATCGTTCTGATGGGGAAGAGCTGAATACAAAAATATCGGATAGGGACGCAACCAAGGTTTTACTAAATGCAGAAAACCCTCAGGATATATACAATTGCTGTAATTATTGCTGTCCAGGTGAAAAAATTCTCCTCGCCATTCAACTTTTTCTTCAATGCCAGCCACCAAATGAAGGCGATTGAATTTACTGTCGCTGCTAACCAGTAAACCGTGATATTTTCGCTGGTTAATCAAATTTCCTGTTCCTAAAGCATAACCGCCTCTACGGTTAGTTAGAATCCATTCATGATGATGGGTCTCCATAAAATAGTTGTTCATCAAACCTCCTCAAATTCTAATCCTAAGTTGTGTTGATTTTTTTCCATATTGGTTATTTCGTCAAGTCCTTTTTTATAACCTCTCACAGATTCCACTGATTTTGCAGATTTTGATTGATAATGGGTCGGGGATGAACAGGATTTTTAGGATTTTTTTTACAAAGAGAAGGAATGAAGAATGAATTTAAAAGAGGTTGAGAAGGTTGAGAGGGTTGAGAGGGTTAAGAGGGTTGAGATAGATGTTTGTAAAAGCTCTTCGTGCAGGGAAAGCAATAATAATCTGTCAAATTATGACAAAAATCTATAGATATTATAAAATGTTTAATAAGGGGAATAAATTAATAAAAACTAAAATAAGGAGAAGATGCAAACGCCTTAGCGGAAACATTATAACTATTTGATAAAAAAATTTGATTTGGTTTGATAAAAGGAATTTTTTCTCTTTAGTAGCTATATTTTTTCGCCGGGTTAAAACCTGTTGTTAGTATCTCCTATTTCTACGGAATTTTTACTACAATATGGTTAAAATGAGGGAAATGATAATAACCATTATTTCTACTGTATTATTTGGTTTAATTGGTAGTATTGGTATAGTTTCTAATGCCTTTATTGATGAGTTCAATGGATTCAGTTAGGGAAGGCATATTTGAGAAGTATTTACTATAAATAATCTTCAGGTCTTGATGTTCTTCATTCAAAGGTTTAACATCCGGAAGTTCATAGAGTAAATCATAATTTCCACTGGCTTCAACGGTTGCATATTCATAGTCCACAGTGCGCAGATAGTTTCCTTCTTCATCAAAGAGACCCAGAATAAAATAGCCGGAAATTTCTACTGGTAAATTGTTATGCAAAGTAACATAAACATCGGCAGGATGAGGCAATTTGGCAACATCGTAAAGAAAAAGTTCATCCTGGGAAACAGGAACTACATTAATTTCACTATCCAAATCAAATGCTTGTTCATCCAACCAGTTTCCGGAATAGGAACGAGCGGACTTAAACCCACCAAAATAGGCGAGGGTTCTTTCTTCGTATTCTTTCATTCCGGGGTCATTGATAATATAGGAAGAGGGCTTATTTTTAGGACCGTCCTGTTTGATTACCAGAACCCAATGACTTCTTCTGCCGGCAACTTTTACAATAACTTTGTTTCCTTTCTCCAATTCATTGGAAAGAAAATCCCAATCATTTCTAACAATGCTTTGGGCAACAAGCTCCAGTCCTAATCCGCTGCCGTCAATTTCCCCGGGAATTTGCCAACGCATATTACTTCCGGAATAGCCACCATTTTTTTTCAGCCATTCATTTAAACGGTCAGGAGTCATATATTCATTGCTTGCTTCGGCGTTTAAAAGCATAGAAAGGCAGCTTAGTACACAGCCGCTGCTACCTATTGATCTTTTTCCTGAACCCAATTGTTCTGATTTCCATCGTTCATCATTCTGTGAATACCAGTTAAAGCTACCTGCAATCAGTGGCACACACAAAATCAATGTGATATATAGTAAATTTAATCTCTTCATAAGCAAGTCACCTTAGCTAACAACTACAACAATATAGAAATTAACTTGGGTAAACCACTATTCTGGGGAGGGAAATATGTCAAACATTTTTTTGTTTTCAATAAGCAAAAACAACTCCACTGATGGGAAATATCCATTCCTCTGGTTTACTGGAAACTCTTATTTCTCCGTTGTTTCTTTGAATGATAGGGTCTTTATCCTGACCGGAGAAAAAAGGTACACAGTCCACAGTATTTATAGTCAGTGGATACTGGAAGGAAATATCCACCCCGCGAGTAAGTTCCGTGATAAAAACACTAAATTGATGCGAAGAACAAGGATATAAAGTAAGAGTATTGATGGTGAAATGAACTCTCTTTCCTATTTTTTTCTTCAATTCGGGATGGGAACATCTAATTTCCAAACAGCCATTTATATAATGCAAAGTGGTTTGCAAAATAAGATCATCTATTTTTGCCAAACAAACGATAAAGTTTTTACTATCCAGTTCAAAGCTATCATCCATCAGCCAACGGTATTCTACATCGCTCCTTTTAAAATAGCGACGCAGAACTTCATCGGAAGAGGCACAAGCAACCATAAAATAGTCGTTACTAAGCACTTTATCAAAATTGAGGGTAGTTGTAGCGTTAAAATATCCGGCATTTAAAGCATGGGAAAAAATAACCTGATGTTGGAAGTTATGTCTGTAGTGAATATCTTTATCCTTATAATAAAAGAAATCCCTCAGCATTTCGCGATAAATGAGCTCTCCTATTTCAATGCTCTGTAAGCGTTGAGCAATTGCTGATTCAATTATTTGATTCAATTTGCTATCCGAAAAATCATCAGGAACGAAATCACGCCGGGAAAGAGGAGTGCTATAAATCATTTTCCCGTTTTGAAAATAGTATCTTTTAGCTCTACGTCCTACCTGACAGAGCAGTTCATAAGAATTACCTCCATACTTGGATACCAAATTTTCTGCTCTTGTTTCTAAAGCCGAACCCCCTAAAAGAATAGCTACATCACCAATGGCAGGATTTTCTATCGGGCTCAAATCCACACAAATCATATCCATTGAGATGCGACCTATAACATTGCAGAGCTTATTATCCAGTAAAACAACGCCACAATTGGAAAGCATAAAATCGTAACCATCAGCATAACCGATTGGTAGAATTCCATATAAACAGTCCTTTTTTGCTGTCCAGGAACGATTGTATCCCACCGATTCACCTTTAGCAATATGTTTTATTTGCGAAAGTATTGTTTTGAATGTCATAACAGGTTGCAAAGCGATGTCTTTATTTCCGGGAACTTGAATTCCATAAGCCATAATTCCCAAACGGACTAAATTACTGTGTTTTCCCAAACCGTTTACCAAGGCATTGGAATTATCAATATGGAGATATGTGGGAGTAAAAGGCAGGTTATCTATTATGTTCCAGAATCGTTCTTCCTGTTGTTTACTGAAATCCGGATCGTTTTCCGCAGAGGCAAAATGAGTAAATACACCTTCAATCAGCAGGTTGTCCATTTTAGCTATTTTGTTAAAAAAATCTATAAATTCTCTGTCTAAAATTCCACTGCGATGCATACCAGTATCAACTTTCAGATGAACAACTGCCTGTTTGTTTTTTGTCTTAGCGGTTTTATTTAACGCTCTGGCAAAATCCAGAGAAGAAACATTAACAGCCAGGTCATTATCCAAAATGGTATTAATTTCGTTACTTAAACAAGGAGAAAGAATTAAAACAGGTTCCTTGCAACCTTGCAGTCGTAATAAACGACCCTCTTCAGGATTGGCGACTCCCAAATAGACAGCTCCTTCCTCACAGGCAATTTTACTTATTTCCCTGGCTCCATGACCATAAGCATCCGCTTTCACAATCATCATAAATTGTTGTTGCGGTTCCAGAAAGCTTTTCAGGATATTCAGATTGGTTCTGAAAGCGGAAAGGTCAATTTCCACCCAACTACGCTCAAAAATCTTTCTTCGTAACATAGTTTATAAATACTTGGCAGCCAAATCTGCCAGAGCACTGCGTTCACCTTTATCTAAAGTTATATGTCCTACCAGAATTTCTCCTTTGAATTTTTCTACCGAAACGGAAAGCCCGTTACTTTGGGAATCCAAATAGGGAATATCTATTTGATAGGGGTCTCCTGTAAGAACAACTTTGGTGTTTTCTCCCGCACGAGTAATAATGGTTTTCATTTCATGCGGACTCAAATTTTGGGCTTCATCAATAATAAAGAATTGATCGGGCAAACTGCGTCCCCGGATATAAGTTAGCGGTTCCAGTTCCAGAAAACCGTAATCCATTAAATCATTAATATCGGTTTTTTTTCTGCTTGAAGAACCTTCATGGCTTTTATCCGTATGTGAAGAGAGCAGTATATCCATATTATCATAAATGGGCTGCATCCAGGGATTGAATTTTTCGGTTTTAGTGCCGGGTAAATAGCCCAGGTCTTTTCCCAAAGGAGAAATTGGACGGGAAACTACAAGGCGTGAATATCTTTTTTCTTCCACCACCTTTTGTAAGCCGGCAGCCATAGCTAAAAGTGTTTTTCCTGTTCCTGCCTTGCCGGATAAACTTACTAACTTTATACTGTCATCCAAAAGAATATCCAGAGCCATTTCCTGTTCAAAATTGCGGGCTTTAATGCCAAAAACCTGTTGTCCCGTATAATGATTGATTACATAGAGTTGATTGCGTCCATAATGATACCGCAAGGTCTTATATTGATCGGGCTTATCAGGAACAGAAACACGCACAAACTGATTGGGGAAAAAATCACCGAAATTATTGTTTATATATCCTTTCTCTTCCAGTTCTCTGTATTGTTCCGGTTCCAAATCAAGGAATTCCCAACCGGTAAAAAATTCCTCGTATTTAATGGTATCGGTTTCAAAATTTTCTGCATTTATGCCTACACAATCTGCCTTAACACGCACATTTACATCTTTGGAAACAAGAGTTACAATGGATTGAGGATATTTTTCCTTGAAATACAAAGCAGTACTTATTATTAAATTGTCATTTCGGTCAAGAAACAACAGCTCCGAAGCGGTGTTGGTTATTTCTTTATTCACTGTTACTTGAATTGTGCCTCCATTTTCTGTGGGTACACCTTCCTGTAATTTTCCTTTTTTGCGTAAAGCATCAAGATAGCGTCCAACTTGACGCGCGTTACGGCTTTTCTCATCCACGCCTTTTTTAAACTGGTCAATTTCTTCTATTACTACAATAGGCAAGACCACTCTATTATCCTCAAAAGAAAAAAGTGCTTGGGGATTGTGAATCAGGACATTTGTATCCAGAATAAAAATTTTCCTTTCCATTTGTATAACTTCCTTTGTTTTTTTATATTTATCACGCAGTTTCGGGTCTGTTACCCTTCTGAACAGGGTTGGTATCTTGAATCAAGAACAATAAAACAATAATTAGAATAGGGCAGGGATAGTCAATGATTATTTTCCTGATAATGACTGCAAAAAAGGATTGATAGAAGCAAAAAACCTGTAGTTAATAAAAAAATGGTGCTGAAGGGGGGATTTGAACCCCCATGAGCTCATTGCTCACTAGTCCCTGAAACTAGCGTGTCTACCAATTTCACCACTTCAGCATTAGGTTCATAATTATCTTCTTTTTGAAAGGGGTATTTTTGTCAAGTATTCTCTCACAGATTACACGGATTACACAGATTTGATTTTAGAAATAAGGATTGAATAGGTCTAGGATGAACAGGATAAAAAGGATTTTAGAAATTTAATAGGTCTGGGATGAACAACAAGTCAGGAGTCGTCACTGCCATCAAAATTTATACACATCCCACAAATTTGTTTGGCAGTGAGGACTCGTGACGACTTTCTCTCGCAGATTTCGCAGATAACACAGATTTTATTTTAGAAACAAGGATTTAATAGGTCTGGGATGAATAGGATTAGGTAGTGTCTCAAAGGTTGGTGTAAATTGGATTCAGCCTGATGAAGAAAAAGGTTGAGCCAGATCCCGCTCTTTGTTTTGATGGTTTAATTAAAACTAAAGAACAAGGAGCAGATCATGACTCAACAAAAAAGAAAGAAAGATGAGAAGGCGGAATTAGTCAAGCTAATTCAGTCGGTAATGCCAGGAAAATTTGTTAATGTGTTGAAACACAACATACAAAGGATAGTAGAATAAGAAGTTAGTATGATCCTTGGAGCAAATCCGTATCAACGTTCAGCAAAGAGGACTAACTATCGTAATGGTTACAGAGAGCGAAAGGAGCCACTTGTAACAGGGATAGGTCCAGTGAACATAAGCATACCTAAGTTAAGAAAAGGAAGTTTCTATCCGACAATTTTGGAACAATATAAGCATGTTGACAGGGCTTTGATCAGCATTGTCAGCGAGGCCTATGCTGCACAGTCCACTGGATGCGTAATGCCCAGAGCAAAGTATCAAAGACAGACCAACTGTGGTTGCTGCCGCTATTAAAAGACCTGGTAGGTTCCAGAAACAGGGAGTCGTTTGAGTTGGCTTGGAGAGAGCTTAACAGAGTCGTCCAGGCGAAAGGCAAAGACAAACTTTTGGCTTGGCTGGATGCCACTTACAATGAGATATCTGTTTATCTTGATTTTCCAACAGCACACTGGAGCAGGATAAAATGTACCAACTCACTAGAACGCTTAAATGAAGAGCTCAGGGGGAGAGAGAAATGTATCTGGATATTCCCGAATGAAATGAGTTGCCTGAGGTTGTTTGGTGCGATACTACAAGGTTATTCAGAGGACTGGATAAGCGGGAGATTGTATCTTTCAAAGCCATTGGAAAGGATCAGAGAAAACCTGATAAGGACTATACCGTTTGATTCGCCGCGCGACGGGTTGGAGCCCTGCTCCGTCGGCTACGCCTCCTCCGCAGGGCTCCAACCCGTCGTAGGAAGGTAGCTTTTTATGAAAAAGAACTTGACTGGGATTGATAAGATGAAGATAATGCATTTGTTAGTATATACTAACATAGATTGTGAGAAACGAGGATGATAAAATGTTCTCAAACAACCTTAATAACAACGAGTTGGAATTTACACCAACATTTGGGACTCAACTTCCTGATGGGGCTTCTTTTGTGGGTACAATAAAGAGCTTTATAACGTCTCTACCTTATATTAATTACACGAGAGATTATCGTAACACAATAATACATGCAGGATTTATCAGTATAAAAGAAGATATCATAAACAGAAAAATTTACATTCAAGACGATCCAAAGACAGCTCCAACATTTACCAATCATGTTGACATGCAAGACTATATGGTTGTTACCTTTAGCGAGTTAGTATGTCTTGTGGAGTATGTCTATTCTATCTTCTTGAAAGATGCTTCTATGGGAGTTATCTAACATAATTAAGCAATTACTACTACATATCTTCGAAACTCTTATAGGGATTCCTTACTAGTTGTATGTGATATACTCTATAGGCATTTCTGGTACTGCAATAAAATGACTTAAGAGATGATTTTTTGACAGATTAACTACTCTAATCCGCTTCAAAACATCGTGATGTGTTGCACTTAGAAATTTATATGCTATAGACTCCTGCTCAAATCTGTTAATCCTATCTGATACCTTGATTTGTTCTGGTCTATTAATTGAGTAATCAATTGAATATAAGCGATCCTTATACGTACCTAGATCAAAACCGATCATATAGATATGTTGATATCCTAGCGAAAAAGCGAATTGCATTGCAGCATAACTCGAACTTCCACATAGATAGACACCATCACTATGGTCAGCAGAGAATCCGATCCCTTTTTTTGTTTTAATAGGGTACATATTCGGTAATGAAAAATCGATGTTCTTGAAACATGTTATAAATATAGTTTCATTTATTGATGATATCTCATTAGTAAGTGTCTTGATTACTCGCTGATCTATTGTAAAGCAAAAATCCACTTTAAGTCTTTTTGTAGTGAACATACTGTTGATTGTGATAATATCAATATCATGCAATACTGCATTATTACAGAGCACTTCGTCTGCTGATGCTCCTGGAGCAATAATAACTACATCTTGATGCTTTCTCGATATCTTAGGAAATGATGTTAACGGCTTAGGATGTGAAGGTAACTCCAATTTAACAGACTGCTTCTCAATAAAGCTGTATATCTCTTTGTATGCTTGGCAATGAGTATCCACTCCATTGCTTAGTTCTCTCATGAAAGGGCATCCACCGTTACAGATTTCATAGAACTCACATTCTTTGCACACAACCGGTGTAGGAGTTTGCTCACATTGTGACAACTTGTCTACTAAGTTTATGTCGCAATCAAATAGTATATTACATAAGCGATATCTTTCATTCCCAATGTACCGAGCACACTGATAAAGATTCCCTTTGGCATCTAGACCCAAGAAATTCTTGTTACATTCCCTTTGGAAAACACATAGTCTAGGTC
>ERZ1026800.598-NODE-598-length-29183-cov-6.733859_pt1 | contig 29183 bp, 19 predicted proteins | sample MGYA00520873_ERZ1026800 | MGnify/ENA primary metagenome ERZ1026800 (study PRJEB33270, sample SAMEA104284475) | anaerobic digester metagenome | biome: Anaerobic digester microbiome; feature: mesophilic sludge digester; material: Anaerobic digester biomass | place...
GCGCGGGATGGACCTAGTCCACCCGTGCACAAAGAGGTGGGCGAATCGCTGAGTGTTTGCCCTTATTGCGCCGTCGGTTGCGGCATGATTGTCGGCGTGGAAGGCGGCAAGGTAGTAAACATCGAGGGCGACCCGATGCATCCCATCAACCAGGGCGCCTTGTGTAGCAAGGGCGGCACCTTGTCGCAGCTTGTCAACAGCCCGCGCCGCATCACCAAGCCGGCCTATCGTTCACCTGGCGCCAAGGACTGGCAGGAGGTGGAGTGGGGCTGGGCGCTCGACCAGATCGCGCAGCGCATCAAGCAGACGCGCGATGCCCATTGGGTTGAAAACGACGACCAGGGCCGCATCGTGCGCCGCATCGTCACCGATGCCATCGACGCATACCGACCCGAGGCACTGGCCGAGTTGCTCGCACAGCACTTCGAGGTCGACCTGCGGCATCCACGGCGCCCGGGCCACCCCTGGTCGCTGCACGTCGTCGAGTCGCCCAGCTGACAACGGCCCCACGCCTGGTTGGATCGGTGGCGGGAGCCACGACCCCCGCTCGTGTCACCCGAAGAGCACCGCTGTCCGTCTGTCTCTTCGGTGACCACCAACGGACCGCACGCGATGTTCGTCGTATCGAGAGGACCCGACCATGAAGCGACCGCAGATCGAACGTGTCGCACTTGGCCTCATTGCCGTCTTCATGCTGCCTGCGGGCTTGCAGGCGACCCTCGCACCGAAGTCCTTCTTCGATGACTTCCCGCTCGGGCGTGGCTGGATCGCGCATCAGGGTGACGCCTACAACGAGCACCTTGTGCGCGATGTCGGGGCGCTGTTCCTCGCGTTGATCGTCGCCACTGCCTGGACAGCGTGGCGCGGTGGGCCCGCCCGCCCCGTTGCGGTGGCATGGCTCGTGCAAGGTGTCCTCCATCTCGTGTTTCATGCCGGTCATCTCGACGGGTACGACACGGTCGACAAGGTCGGGTTGATCGTGTCGTTGATCACGGTCCCGTCCCTCGCGTTGGTCGCCCTGTGGGCCGGCAGGGCCGAGCACTCGGCGCACCCATGACGAGCCCGCTTGCGCTGCCCCCGACCGGTGCCGAGGCGGCTGAGGACTTCGCGTTCGTGTGGCGGTGGTTGCTCCTCGGTATGGCCACCGGCGGTTGGGCGGGTTTCTTGGTCGGCGGTGTCGGTGGTCGGATCGCGATGTTCGTGTTGCGGCTCACTTCGACGGATTCGGTGCGTGGCACTCAGAGCGACGACGGCTTCACGATCGGGCAGCTCAGCGGTGCCACGGTGTTCCTGCTTGCAGTCACGACAGTCCTCGGGATGGTCGTCGGCGTCGCCCTGGTGTGTGCTCGCAGCCAGATGCCGGGCAGTGCGGGTGCAGTGCTCATCGTCTTGGCCGCCGGCACGCTCGGCGCGTCGCAGATCATCAAGCCGAATGGCGTCGACTTCACCAGGCTCGCCCCATTGCCACTCGCGTGTGCGATGTTCACTCTGATCCCTCTCGGTGGGGCAGCGCTCACTCTGTGGATCACGGCTCGTTGGAGTGTTTGGTGGTGGCAGAACCCGCGTCGGACGGTGCTCGCTGCGTTGCCTTTGGTGCTCGTCGTGCCCACCTTCTTCGTTTCGATCCCGTTCATCGTCGTCTCGCTCGCCATTGGCGGCATGGCCCTACGAGTCGGGCGCTTGCGACAAGCGCTCACCAACCGCATCGGGACAATCGTGGTGATGATGCTCGCAGGAGCGATCCTCGTTGCCGCGTCGGTGGCGCTCGTCAGCGACATCGCCGAGATCGTGTAGGTCAGGTGCCGCTGCGGGCCGAGACCAGGAACGGCGCGCCGCCGGTTGGCCGGTTCACCACCATTCCGACGGGGTGTGGCGTCTCGCCGGCGGTGGGTGTGAGGTCGAGGCGTTGCGCGAGGCGCGAGATGATGAGGGTGAGTTCCATCTGGGCGAGCGCGAAGCCGATGCACATGTGGGGACCGCGCCCGAATGGCACCCAAGCTTGGTCGGTCAAGGCCTTCTGCTCTGGGGTCATCTCGGCAAACCTGTCCGGGTCGAAACGCAACGGGTCGCGCCACGAGCCCGGGTCGCGGCCGGCCAGATGTGGTGACCAGACCACGAGCGTTCCCTTCCGGACCCGGTATGCCCCGAGTCTGAGATCAGTGGCTGCCATGCGAGCGCCGACGAGCCCAGCTGGGTGAAGCCGTAGTGACTCGTGCACCACACGACCCGCGTACTCGAGCTTGGCGAGTGTGCCGGGGTCGGGCTCGGTGACGGCCGCAGCGGGTGGGCCGAGCACTTCGTCGGCCTCGGCTCTCAATCGCAGCCAGACGCCGGGGGAGAGTGCTGCACACCACAACATCCACGAGAGCACCGACGCGGTGGTGTCGTACCCGGCGCCGATCAGTGTCTTGACCTGGTCGCGGATCTCGGCATCGGTGAGCGAACCCTCATTGACGATCGCTTCCAGGACGTCGAAGGGGTCACCTGTTGGCTGGCAACGTCGTCGAGCGATCTCGGCATCGATGATTGCGGCGATCGCGCGCCCGTCGGCCCGGACGCGCGAACGCGCGGTGAACGGCAACGGGTGCGGCATCTGCTTGACCGCAGGCGCCTCGATGAACTGTTGCGGACGTTCGTACAGTTCGCCGATCTCGTCGGCGCGTTCGGCGAGCGGCTCGCCGAAGAAGGCGTGCACGGTGATGCCGAGGATCAGCTTGCGACCGATGGGGTAGAGATCCAGCTCGATCGGTTCGGTGCCCAGCGATCGTGTGACGCGGTCGATCGCAGCATCGGTGCGTGCTGCGATCATCGGGATCCAAGCGTTGAGCCGGCGACGGGTGAACGCCGTTTGCACCGAGCTGCGTCGTCGGTGATGGTCCTCCCCATCGGACACGATCATCGAGCCCTTTCCGACAACGAACTGAACCCCGACCATGTTGAACTTGTGTCCCCAGCGGAAGGACTCGGCCGGCATCGAGAACATCTCGTGCAGCAGGGTGGGATCCCCGATCACTGCAATGCGTGTGAGGCCCAGTCGCAGCTCGCTGATCGGGCCGTATGAGTTGTGCAGTCCGTCGAGCGCGGTGGAAGGGTCGCGAAAGAGCTGGCGAACTCGACGCAGCGTGTCGATGCCCCGCGGCCCCGGCATCGCCATGGTCTCAATCCGCGTCGACGCTTCTGGGTGGTTCATGATGCCAGCATCGTCCCGCCGGCGGCGATGCGCCAGACCCTGCCGCTGCACAGGGCAGCGCGAAGTATCCGTCGTGTTCGGTCTCGAGGTCGAGCCTGTCGATCAACCTCACCGGTCGAACTTCAGCGCGCGACCGGCTTCCAGCCCGGTCGGCGCAGGACGTACCCGAGTCGATCGCGCATGTTGCCTGCGGAGCGCACGTCGCGGGCGATGTCGGCCATTTCGTGGTAGGCGATGCGCAACGGGTTGTAGGTCTTGATGTTCTTGGTGAGGCCGTACTTGATGCGCCGCACCTCGGGCTCGAAGGTGCCGAACAGCCGGTCCCACACGATGAGGATGCCGCCGTAGTTCTTGTCGAGGTACTGCTGGTTGGCCCCATGGTGCACGCGGTGGTGCGAAGGGGTGTTGAGCACCTGCTCCGCCGCCGCTGGCAGGCGATCGATGGCCTCGGTGTGGATCCAGTACTGGTAGAGCAGGTTGAGCTGGCCCGCTCGCATCGTGGTCTTGCTGGCGTAGCCCAGCAGGGGCATGGGGGCGAACACCCAGAACGTGAGGAAGCCCGACCAGGGCTGGCGCAGCGCCGTGGACAGGTTGTAGCGCTGGCTCGAGTGGTGAGTGACGTGGTTGGCCCACAGCAGTCGCACCTCGTGCATCCACCGGTGGTCCCAGTAGTAGAGGAAGTCCCACAGCACCATGGCGGTGAGGAACGAACCGCGACGACGCCCGACGTTGGAGACGCGGTGGCGGAACAGGAGGCGGTCGAAGCGGCTGAACGCAGCAGCGGTGACGAACGAGAAGGCCACGTTGCCCACCAGCATCGAGAGGCTGGCGGTGGTGTCCTTGCGCTCGTAGCCCACGGGCACCAGTGGGTCGGGCGGCAGCTGGGTACCCGAGAGCGTGGCTTGGTCGGCGTCGTCGAGGTCGCCGTCGGTGCGCTTGGGCACCTTTCGCAACCACGCATACTCGGCCAGCATCGTGACGACGAACATCGGCGCCGAGGCCAGGTCGACCGCATCGAGCTTCTTGGTCGCTTTGCTCACGTCAGAAAGTTAGCGGCCGGTCCGGGTCTGCGTACAAGCGCTCGCCGCCGCCTCCGCCGGCCCCGCGGGCGCCGGCGCGCGGCGGAACTTCCCGCCGCGGGGCGGCGCCACCGCTCCGGAGGACGCGCCGCCGCGCCCGCCCCCCGGCATCATTCCGTTGCCCGTCATGGCTTTTGAATGCTAGAATGCGGCTTATGGGAAGCAAAGTTCTGGCCGCGGCGTTCATGTTCTCGTCAGCCCTTTGGGCGGCCGCCGCGGCGCCGGAGTCCGCCGCGCCCGCCTGGCCTTGCCGCTGGGTTTGGATCTTCGGCTGGAGCCTGCGGGCCGACGGCGATGTCGCCGCAATCGAAGAGGTGCTCGGCGCGGCGGCGCGCGCCGGGCTCAACGGCGCGGTCCTTTCGGCGGGGCTCGACACGCTCTGCAAGCAGCCGCCCGACTACTTCCGCAGGCTGGGCGCCGTCAAGGCCGCCTGCGACGCCAACGGCCTGGAGCTGATCCCCGCGGTGTTCTCCGTGGGCTACGGCGGCGCCGCGCTCGCCCACGACCGCCGCCTCGCCGAGGGCCTGCCGGTGGAGGATGCGCTCTTCACGGTCCGGGGCGACACGGCCCGCCTCGAGGCCGACCCGGACGTGCGCATCGCGAACGGCGGCTTCGAGGAGCACGCGGGCCACCGTTTCAAGGCCTTCGCGTTTCACGACGACCCCGGCGTTACGAGCTTCGCCGACACCACGACGGCGCACGGCGGCTCAACGTCGCTGCGCCTGGAGAACTTCACCGCCAATCCCCACGGCCACGGCCGCGTGATGCAGGAGGTACGCGTCCGGCCCCGCCGCTGCTACCGCGTGAGCATCTGGGTGAAGACCGAAGGCTTGGAGCCCGCGCACGCCTTCAAGTTGATGGCGCTCGGCGGCGACAAGGGACGGCAGGTCGCGCCGCGCGCCTTCCGCATCGAGCCCACCGGCGGCTGGCGCAAGCTCACCATGCTGGTCAACAGCCTCGGCTTCGACCGCCTGCGGCTCTATGCCGGCATGTGGGGCGGACGCGCCGGGAAACTCTGGCTCGACGACTGGACCATGGAGGAGGTCGGCCCGATCAACGTCCTCACGCGGCCCGCCACTCCCGTCAAGGTCGCGAGCGAAGACGGCGCGGTCGTCTACGCCGAGGGCCGCGATTACGCGCCGCCGGCCGATCCCCGCTTCAACTTCCACGACGTGGACCGCGAGGCCCCCGCGCTCCGCCTGCTGCCGGGCGGCCGAATCCGCAACGGCGACCGCCTGCGCGTGAGCTGGTTTCACCCCATGGTGATCAACGAATCGCAGATCACGGTCTGCATGGGCGAGCCGGCGCTCTACGCGATTTACGAGGAGGAGGCGCGGCTGCTGGCCGAGCGCCTCCGCCCGCGGCGCGTGCTCCTCAACATGGACGAAGTGCGGATGGGAGGCACCTGCCCGGCGTGCCGCGGCCGAGACCTCGGCGCCCTGCTGGGCGAGTGCGTGACGCGCCAGGTCGCCGCTCTCCGCCGCCACAATCCCGGAGTCGAGGTCTGCGTCTGGTCGGACATGTTCGACCCGCATCACAACGCCCGCGGGGACTATTACCTCGCCGAGGGCGATTTCACCGGCTCCTGGCGGCACGTTCCCAAGGACCTGACCATGGCCGTCTGGGGCGGCGCGCCCCGCGCGGAGAGCCTGCGCTTCTTCGCGGAGGAGGGCTTCTCGACGTTGATCGCCTGCTACTACGACGCCGCCGACCTGGGCGATGTGCGGCGGTGGATCGAACTCGCCGCAACGGTGCCCGGCGTGCGCGGCTTCATGTACACGCCCTGGGAGAAGAAGTACGCGCTCCTCGGCGGCTTCGGGGACCTCCTGCGCCGGAGGTGACGGCCGGGCGGGCGGCGTCAGGCGCCCTCGCCCCCCGCGGACAGTCCGCGCCCGGGCGCAGAACGGCGGCGACCGAGAGCCCCCGCACCTCGACGGCGGCATCGTAGGCGCCCGGAAGCTCCCAGCCCATGTTCATGTTGACGACGGCGTAGCGCGCGAGCTCGCCGTTGGCCAGAAAGCCGCGCTCGACCGCGCAGGCAAGACCGGCGGCGATGGACGGCAGCAGGTCCTTGCGCACCTTCACCCATTGCCCGAGGCGCGGCGGAGCGGGAAGCGCCTCTCGGCCGTCGATGGTGTAGATGAACTTCCCCGTCGCATCATCCTTGCCCCCGTCCTTGGCGCGGTACGCCGCCGGATACTCCCCGCGGGAATCGAAAAACGGCACGCCGAACCAGAAGAAGTCGCCGTCCGCCCCCGGCGCCGTCTCCTTGACGACGAAGAAGAGCTGGAATTGCGCCGCGTGAAGCGATGCGTCGGCGCGCCCCGCCATGCGGTCCTCGAACCGGCTCAGCTTGAGCTCCACCTCGAGCTCGAGGCTCGCCGGCCTGTCGAGCGGCACGACCGCGAGCGCGTCCTGCTCCACGAGAAGATGCGGCCAAGGCTCGCCCGCGCGGCGCACGCGGCCCTGGTATTCGGCGCCGCCGCGCACCTCGAGGATGAGATCCGGCTTCTCGGCGGCGCCGTTCCCCAGAACGACGCGCTTGGTCTCGTTTTCCCAAGAGAGTTCGTTCCCGGGCAGGCGGCGCAGCGGCGCATCGGCCAGCGAAAGCCGCGTCGCCCACTGGCAGAGGCGCCACGCTGGCGCGCCGCCGCTCTCCGTTTCCAAGACCTTCTCGACCCGCCTCCCCATGGCGCTCGAGGGATAGCTCAAGGCGAAACCGCGGCGGAAGGCTTGGTCGGCGAAAAGCGCGATTCGCCCTTGGTGCTCCTCGGCCGCGGCGGCCGAAAGCGCCGCCAGCAGCGCGGCGGCCACGGAGACGCGTCGCCCGGGCACGGCGGTCACCTCGGCTCCGCGATGACGGAAATCGCGTCGAAAAAGGCCTCCTCGTTGCCAATCCCTTTCGGCCCGCCGTAGGCGACCTTGACGACGATGCCGATGGTCGTCCCCGCCAGGCCGGCGGGAAGGGGATATTCCAGCGTTTTCCAGCCCTCCTCGGAGGCCTGGCTCCCCGCGTCGATGACCTCTTCCGGAAACCACTCCGGCGCCCCGCCGGAGATCAAGCCCGCGCGCAGGACGAAGTCGCTACAGCCGGGGCCCTCATACGGATCGCCCGAAACGACGATGCGCAGGCGCGCCGCCGCGCCGGCGGGGAGGGTCACCTTCCGCAGGACGAAGCACGGCGCGCGGTTCCCCTCGGCGTGAACGGCCAGGATGCCGCGGCGCCCGGGGTGCGGCTGGCCCGGATGGCCGCCGCGCGCCTCGGGCGTGTCGATCCAAAAGGGGTGCGTCCCGACATAGGCCTGCAGGACGGCGACGCGCTCCAGATCATCGGCCGCCGCGAACTCGTTCTCCAACAGGGGATCCACGGCGAGCGCCGCCAGCGCCGCGCCGAGATCCGGCGTCTTCTCGGGCGCGGGCATGATGTCGCAACAACGCTCCTCCACGGGGGGCAACGGCTCGTGCCGGAAGCCGCCGGGCGCGTCCTGATACCAGTAGAAAACCGAGGCGTAGTCGACCCAACCGGACTGCGCCCCGAAACCCGGGTCCTCGCTGCGCCAGTCGATGGTCCAGACCAATTCGCGGTCGAAGCGCATGGGCATATGGTCGTGGAAGCGGTAGATCGAAAGCCGCGACGCGGCGCCGTCCATCTTCAGGTGGTTCATGCCGGCGCGCGGCGCCGCGAAGAGCTTCTGGAAGCCCCAACTGAAAGTGAAGGAGTCCTCCGAACCCAGATAGTCGAAGCACCGCCGCCGGCCGTCGATGTCCACCTCGTTGTTCCCTTCCATGATGAAGTGAAACCCCCGGAAGCTCGGCTCGTCCGAGGCCACGCTGAAGTGCCGGCCCAGGAGGTGGCCCCTCCCGCGCACGCGGAAAAACTCCTCGCGCGTGTCGTTCGCCAGCACGAAGGCTTTCCTGCGCCAGGTGGCGTGAAAGTAGCCCAGGTCGGGATTCCAGGCCGGCAGCGCCTCCCATTCCAGGTACGCGTACGCCGTGGCCTTCACGTCGGTGTCGTTGCGGATGACAACCTCGGCCGCTTCCTTGAAAGGCATGGGAAAGTACGCGTTGAGGGCGACGGGAACCTTCTCGACGTACCGCGCCGCGAACTCCGCGCTCCGCCCGTTGAGCCCGTCGCAGAAAAAGTCCGGGAGCGGACACAGGACCGCGGGCTCGGCGGCGCCGTCGAACCGGATCTGGAGAACGAGCCCGCGCATCAAGCCCGCCCGGCCGAGCTGCGGCACGTGGGAGATGCGCAGCAGCGTGATCGCGGCCGGCCCCCGCAGCTCCGCGACGGTCACGGCCGTGCGCGGCTTCAGGGTGGGCGTATCGCGATACTGGAGGTCGGCGTTCCAGAAGGCGCTCACCGATCCCATGGGGAGGGCGCGTTTCAGAACGGCGATCCCTAGGTCCGCGCCCTCCGAAGCCCGCGCCGCCGGCGCCAACGCCGCCGCAAGCGCCGCCAGCAACACGCAAGTCCAACGGGCGTACACGCCGCTCATTGCGTTCGCTCCTTTCACGGCGACCGCGGGACGCACCGAAGCTTGCCGCGCGCGCTTCGCGGGACCGCATGGTCATTATAGGCGCGGGCCTCCGCGGAAACGAGGCCTCGGACCACGCCCAAAACCGCGGCCGCCTTTCCTCGCCGCGAGCCGGGCTCCCTCGCCGGATCGTCCGCCTTCTCTCGCGGCCGCGGAAACCGCGCAGGCGCCCACCGGCGCCGGCGCGCGGCTTTCATTTCGGCGGCGGCTCAGCGTCGCACGCGGGACGTTCCGATAAACAGGGCACCCGCGAAACCGCCGAGCGCCGCGGCTCGAAGGCGCCGCCGAAACCGTCCGCCGCCGCGCGAAAACAGTGCCTCTCCCGAGTCGCCCGCGGGGGCACAAAGGCTCAAGAGCCGCCGGCGCCTGGCCGAAGAATCTGAGGCGATGGTAATCGTTCACGCCGCGCATCGAGACGCATGCGCGCCTCGTTCGCGCAGGGTGGCGAAATCCATGGCTGAATCTCCCGTGGGGTGCCCCGAGAACAAGGGCGCGGGAGGTGGCAAACCGTTAGTCCAAGTCAGAAGGAGGACACGATGGGATCCAGACTTGTGGCGTTGGTTGCGATTGCTACGGTGATCGCGTTTCTGCCCGGTTGCGCGGGCTTCATGAGCTCCTGCACGCCCATGGGCGCTAGCACGGGCACGATCGTCAGCGACGTGACCTATCCCAACTACGTGGGCGCGGCCGCGCGCTACAACTTGACCACGTCGGATTTCACGATCATCGGACCGGTTTCCGCGGAGGCCAAGTCGACCAACATCCTCGGCATGGTCGCCGAAGGCAACAACGGCTATGCCAAGCTCTTCGAGGCCGCGAAGGCGGCCGGCGGCGATGACGTCATCAGCATCAAGGTCGACACGCAGTGCAAACACTACGTGTTCGGCGTGTACAGCGCCGCGACCGTCAAACTGACCGGCTTCGCGATCAAGTACACGAAGAAGTAACTTTCCATGCGATCGGGATGGGGGGGCGTCCTGACGGGGCGCACCCCCATTTTTTTTTGCGGCGCCTCTTTCCGCGCCGCCGCCTTCGCCCTGGCGCTCCTCGCGCCCGGGTCGCCCGCCCGCGCGGATCCCGCCCCCGATCCGGCGGCGTTCGCGGCGATACCCGGCCTGGAAACGTCCTTTTTTTGGGGCCGCATCGAAAAGAGCTACCGCGGCGTCGATGCGCTCGGCTCCGGGCGCTGGTCCCTGCGGGTGCCCATCAACAACGCGCGCGCGCGCTTCCCCCTCAGGCTGCGCCTGGAGGAGGTCATCGAGCTGGACCTTGCGGCCTGGTTCACGCTGGATAGGGATGCGGGCACGCTGCAAGCCCGACATTCATCCGGCATCCGGCGGCGCAGCAACGCCGGCCTCGACGCCTGGGCCCTCGAGGGCGCCGCCACCGGCTGGGTCGCGCGCACGGACGAATGGGCCTTCGGCCTCAAACTCAGCGCCTTCTACGACACGCTCGATTTCTCGGGCCGCAACCCTCGGCAGATCGCTGTTGATCCGGCGCAGACCTTCCGCGCGGATGGCAAGCTCTACTCGTTCCGCCAGGAACGCGCGTCCTTCCCCTTCGGCGTGGCGGTGCGCTGGCGGCCGGCGCCGCTGTGGACCGTCGACTGGTCGTGCTCGGGGAGCGCCTTCGCTTCGTTCTGGGAAAGGGAGCGCGACCGGCTCCGGTCCATGCGTTCCCACACCGAAGGCACGGCGTTGTTCGGAATCTCGACCCTTGGGATCGATTTCGAGCCCTTGGACCGCCTCCACATCGGCCTCTTCGGCGAGGCGACGATCCTGAGCTCTTGGTGGGAACGACGCAAGGAAACCGTATCCGACGGATCGCGCCGCCGGCGCTACGATCATTTCGACGGCGCCACCAAGCGCTGGAGCTGCGCCGCGGGGATCCGCGCCGCCTGGGAATTCTGAAGGCGCCCAAGAGGCTTCTGGCCTGATTGTCTCCACCGGGCTACGATGGCTCGTTCTTCGCCGAGGAGGTTCGCCATGCCGCGATTTCAACTGATCCCAACGCCGGTCCTCGCCCTGCTCGCCGCCGTTCCTCTCCTGGCCGACCCGCCGGCGGGCGCCCAATGGAAGCCGGTTTTTGCCGATGATTTTCAGGGCACGGAGCTCGACGCGGCGAAATGGGAAAAGGTCGGCGACGGGAAGCGCCGCGGCGCCTGGTGGCTCCGGAAGAATGCCTTTCTCGATGGCAAGGGGAACCTCGTCGTCCGCTCCACCCTGGAGGACGGCAAGTACGGCTGCGGCGGCCTGAGGACCCGCGGCAAGTTCAGGCACGCCTTCGGTTATTACGAGATCCGCTGCCGCGTCCCCCGGCAGCCGGGCACCTGGGCGGCCTTCTGGCTGTACGACGCGGCGCAGGGGCGCATCGGCAACGGCGGCCGCGATGGAGCCGAGATCGACATCTTCGAGTCTCCCTGGCTCGGCAAGAACCGATACAACATAGCCGTCCATTGGGATGGCTACGGGAAGGATCACAAGTCCTGGAGCCGCGCAATCGAGGCGCCCGGGCTCGACGATGACTTCCACGTCTTCGGTCTTCTCTGGACTCCCGAGGAATACGTGTTTTACTACGATGGCAAAGAGGTCGCGCGCACGAGCCAGGGCGGCGTCTGCCAGGTGCCCCTTTACATCAAGGTGACGACCGAGATCGGGGATTGGGCCGGCGATATCAAGCGAGCCGAGCTCCCCGACGACTTCATCGTCGACTGGGTCAGGGTGTGGGACCGCGTCGCGGAACCGGCGGCGAAGCAAGCGCCGGCCGCCGAACAAGAACCCGCGGCATTTCAAGGAGCTCGATAAGCGCGCTGAGCGGCGGACGGCGCGGCGCCGTCGCGCCCGCTCGGAGCCGGCTAACACCGTCTTTGGGCGAAGGAGGCGGTCATGGATGGCGCATGTCCGGTTCTCTCACTGTTGCTTCTCGGCGCGGCCGTATTCGCCCAGGAATACGGCGCCCCCGATCGCGGGCGGCCTTTCGACGAGCCGATCCAGCGCGCGCTGGCGGAAAAAGCGGCGCTCCTCGACGCCCGCTTTCTAGAAGGCGTCTCGGGAGCGGAAGACTGGACGAAGGTTCGGCCGCGGCTCGAGGAGGAATACTTCTACATGCTCGGCCTGCGCCCCTGTCCGCCGCGCACGCCGCTCAACGCCGCGATCACGCGCACCTTGGCGGACGCCGGCTTCGTCGTGGAAATGCTCCACTACCAGAGCCTCCCGCGGCTCTACGTCACGGGCAACCTGTACCGGCCCGCGCGCGCGACTCCGGGGGAGCGCCTCCCCGCCGTGCTGTACCTCTGCGGACACTTCGACGCCGGCCGCAACGGCAACAAGACGGCCTACCAGGCCCACGGCATCTGGTTCGCGCGCCACGGCTACGTCTGTCTCATGCTCGACTCGCTCCAACTGGGCGAGATCCGCGCCGTGCACCACGGCACCTACCGCGAGAACCGGTGGTGGTGGCATTCGCGCGGCTACACGCCCGCGGGGGTGGAGTGCTGGAACGGCATTCGAGGCATCGATTACCTGACGAGCCGCCCCGACGTCGACGGCGCGCGCATCGCGGTGACGGGCATAAGCGGCGGCGGCGCCGCCTCTTTCTGGATCGCGGCGGCGGACGAGCGCGTGCGGGCCGCCTGTCCCGTGAGCGGCATGGCCGACTTGGTTTCCTACGTGGGCAACCGGGTGGTGAACGGCCACTGCGATTGCATGTTTCTCCACAATACGTTTCAGTGGCCGTGGACGCGCATCGCGGCCCTGATCGCGCCGCGCCCCCTGCTCTTCGTCAACAGCGACAAGGACGCCATCTTTCCCATGGATGCGAACGAGCGCATCTCCAATCGCCTGGAGCGCCTATACGGCTTCTTCGGCGCGGGCGACGAGTTCGACACCCTCGTCAGCGTGGGCGATCATGCCTATAGGGAAGATATCCGCCGGGGCGTCTACCGCTTTCTCAACAGGCACCTGAAAGGCGACCCGCGCCCCGTGACGGACAGCGAGATCGACCTGGTCATCGAGGAAAGCGGCGGCCGCCGGCACCCCATCGCTCCGGAGCGGTTGCGCGTCTTCCCCGCCGATTCCGACCTGCCGAAGGACGAGCTCAACACGGCGATCGACCGGCATTTCGTGCCCGCGGCGCGGGTGGCCCCGCCCGCGGCCAGCGCCTTTCTCCCGTGGAAAGCGGCGCTGTGCGCCGAGCTCCGACGGGTGACTTTTCGCGGCTTCGAGACGCTGCCCGGCGCCGGAGGCGCGCCCTTCGTCGACCTGCCGCTCGCTCCTGAAGCTCTTCCGGTGCGCACGCCCGCCGGGGAGCCGCGCCGCATCCTTTTGGCCGTGCCCGGCCCCGGGGACGACGCGACGACGCCTTGGATCACGGCGCTCGGCGGCCGGGAAGACGCCGTGCGCCTGCTCTCGGGCCTGCGCGGCCAGGGATCGGCCGGCTGGACCCGCAAGAACCCGCCCAACTTCGTCGAGCGCTCCTTCGCGCTCCTCGGCCTCACGGCCGACACCGGGCGCGTCTGGGACGTAATGAAGGCCTGCCGCGCAAGTTCCGGCGGCGCGCCGCTGTGGCTTGCCGGAAGAGGCCCAAGCGGAATCATCGCCGCCTACGCGGCGCTCTGGGAGGACAAGGCCGCCGGCGTCATGGTCTTCGACCCGCCCGCAAGCCACATGGACCCCGGCGCTCCCGCGTTCCTCAATGTCCTCCGCGTGTGCGACATTCCCGAGGCGCTGGGCCTGCTCGCGCCGCGGCCGCTCGTTCTCCGCGGCGCCGCTTCGGCCCTCGTCGAACGCGTTCGAGCCATCTACCGCGCGGCCGGCGCGGAAGCCGCGCTCGATGCCGCGGACGAGGGGCGATGACGCACGGGCGCGGGCATGCTCCGCTCGCGCGGGGCCAGTTCCCGAGGGCTCCCCCGCCCGGCCGCCCCGAGGGCGCATGCTCCGCTCGCGCGGGGCCAGTTCCGCCCGCCGCCTCGCCGCGTTGCCCGCGCGGGAACCGACCTCTATACTTGAGGTTTAGGGGCCCGCGGTGCCCGCGGCCCATCTCCGCGGCGCGCACGCTCGAGGAATCATTTGCGGAAGAAGACAATCTCGCTTCTGAGTCTCGTCATGGCGGCGGCGGCCCATGCCGCCGATCCCGTCATCAGCGAGTTCATGGCGGCCAACACGGCGACCTTGACCGACGAGGACGGCGATTCCTCCGACTGGATCGAGGTGTACAACCCCGATTCCGCCCCCGTGAACCTGGGAGGGTGGTTCCTCACCGACAACGCCGCCGAGCTGGATAAGTGGGCCTTTCCGGCGGTGACGCTTCAGGGCAACGGCTATCTGCTCGTCTTCGCCTCAGGGAAAAACCGGCGCAATCCTCTCGCCCCTCTACACACCAACTTCCGTCTCAATATCGGGGGGGAGTATCTGGCGCTCGTCAAGCCCGACGGCGCCACGATCGCCTGCGATTTCGGCCCCGAGTTCCCCGCCCAGCACGCCGATTATTCCTTCGGCATCGGGCAGCGGGTCGCCATCACGCCGCTCGTGCCGCCGCGGGCGCCTCTGGCCGCCTTCGTGCCGCCGGACGATGCCCTCGGGACGGCATGGACTGGCGGCAACGAACCCTTCGACGACTCCGCCTGGATCCACGGCCCGGGCGGCGCCGGCTACGTGACGATGGTGCCGGGGTTCCTGGTCCACAATTACCGCGCTAACACCGGAGTGGGCAGCCTCGCCATCGCCGAGCAGGTCATCGCCACCCCCGGCATACAGACCCGCGTCTCGATTCAGAACACGCCGGTCATCAACTTCCTCGGCACCGGATCGGAAGGTCATTATCCCGGCGATCTCGTCTTTCCCGGCGCCGCCCCCGGCGCCGATGAAGACAACTTCGTCATCCTGGCGACGGCCGCCGTCGTCATTCCCTCGGCGGGGTCGTGGACTTTCGGCGTCATGAGCGACGACGGCTTCGGCCTGGATCTCACCAACGGCGCCGATTCGTACCGCATCCAGTATCCCGATCCCCGCGGGCCGGCCGACACGCTCGGGACCTTCTTCATCAAGACGGCGGGCGAGTATCGCCTGCGCCTCGTCATGTACGAGCAGGGCGGCGGTTCCATGGTCGAGCTCTTCGCGGCGCAAGGAAACCACTCGTCCTGGAACACGAGCTTCCGCCTCGTGGGCGACACGGCGGCGGGCGGCCTGGCCGCGCAATCGGAAGTGGCCGAGGCGGACGCGCCCGGCGCGTTCCGCGATCTGATCGGCACGGACCTCGAGGCGGCGATGCTCGACGCGGGCACGAGCGTCTTCGTGCGCATTCCCTTCACGGCGGCAAACCCCGGCGCCTTCGAGAACATCTTCCTGCGCATGAAGTACGAGGACGGCTTCGCCGCCTATCTGAACGGCGTCGAGGTGGCGCGGCGCAACGCGCCCGAGACGCTTTCCCACGCCTCGCGCGCCACCGCCGACCGCCCCTCGGACGCGGCGCTCGTCTACGAGGACATCAATATCTCCGCCTATCTCGGCCTCCTGCGGCCGGGCGTGAACATCCTGGCCTTCCACGGGTTGAACGATGACGCCGCGAGCCCCGAGTTCCTCCTGTGGGGGGAACTCGCGCAGATCCTCATCGAGTCCGAGGCGGCGGGGTTCTTCGACACCCCGACGCCCGGCGCGCCCAACACCCTCAGCCTGGTGGATTTCGTCCGGGACACGCGCTTCTCCGTGGACCGCGGCTTCTATTCCGCGCCCTTCGATGTGGAAATCACCACGGCGACGCCCGGCGCCCAGATCCGCTACACCCTCGACGGCACACCCCCCACGGCGAGGAAGGGTTTCGTGTACACGGGACCCCTGCGCATCGCGAAAACGACGTGCCTGCGGGCGGCGGCCTTCAAGGAGGGCTGCATCCCGACCAACGTCGACACCCAGACCTACCTGTTCGTGGATGACATCGTGCGCCAGGACTACCAGGCCACGCTCAACGCCGGGTTCCCCGCGACGTGGGGCGGCACGCCGCCCGATTACGGCCTGGATCCCGATGTCATCGGGCACACGGGGCCGGACAGATACGGCGGCAAGTACGCGGCGACGATCAAGGATGACCTGCGCAGCCTTCCGACCCTCTCCATCGTCCTGCCCGTCGACGATCTTTTCGGGCCGAACGGCATCTACACCAACGCGACCTCGCGCGGCGTCGCCTACGAGCGCGCCGCCTCGGTCGAGCTCATCCACCCGAACGGCGCGCGCGGCTTTCAGGAGGACTGCGGGCTGCGCATCCAGGGCGGCGCGTTCCGAAACCACGGTCTCACCAAGAAGCACTCGTTCCGCCTGCTCTTCAAGGGCATCTACGGCGCCACCAAGCTGAGATTCCCCCTGTTCGGCCCGGGAGCCCCGGACCGCTTCGACACCGTCACGCTCCGGGCCACCGCCAACGACGGCTACCAGTGGGATGCCGTCGGGGGGCGCGGCCTGTACGTGCGCGATCCCTTCGTCCGCCAGACGGTGCTCGACATGCGGCAGGTCTCCTCTCACGACACCTTCGTTCACCTGTACCTCAACGGCATCTACTGGGGCTTGTACAACCCCTGCGAGCGAGTGGACCACGCTTTCTCGGCCACCTACTACGGCGGCGACAAAGAGCACTGGGACTCGATCACACAGCACGGCGTGAACCACGGCTCCATCGCCGCGTGGAACGTAATGCTCAATCTGTGCCTCCAAGGCCTCGCCACCAACACGGCTTACTACCGCATCCAGGGCCGCGATCCCGACGGCACCCGCAACTACGCCCTGCCCAACTACCTCGATGTCGAGAACTACATCGACTACATGATCGCCAACCTGTACGGCGGCAACACCGACTGGCCCCACAACAACTGGGCCGCCGGCCGCTATCAGCTCGATGGGGAGGGTTTCAAGTTCTACGTGTGGGACGCCGAGTGGGTCATGGGCATCGGCTCCGATCTCAACACCAACCAGGTCAGCGTGAGCAACGCCGTCGCGACGCCCTGGTCGGCGCTGAGGCAGAACCCCGAGTTCCGCCGGATCACGGGGGACCGGCTGCACCGGTATTTCTTCAACGGCGGCCCCCTGGCGGTCGACCCATCCAACCCCGCGTGGGATCCCGCCCGCCCGGAGCGCAACCGCCCCGCCGAGCGCTTCGCGAAGCTCTGCGGACTGATCGACCGGGCCATGGTGGCCGAGTCGGCTCGTTGGGGCGACCAGCACGCGGCCACCCCCTACACCCGCGATGAGCACTGGGCGCCCGAGCGCGACAACCTCCTGCGCGACTACTTCCCCCGGCGTTCGGCGATCGTGCTGCAGCAGTTTCGCAGCGTGGGCCTGTATCCCAACGTCGACGCGCCGGCGTTCAGCCGGCACGGCGGCGCCATCGAGTCCGGCTTCGCCCTGCTCATGAGCGCGCCCGCGGGCACGATCTACTACACCCTCGACGGCGCCGATCCCCGCGCCTCCGACGGCACGGTCTCGCCCTTCGCCCTCGAGTACGCCGATGCGGCCAAGCTCCAGCTCATCGCCGAGGATGCCTTCTGCCGCGTGCTCGTGCCGGCGAACGGCGACCTGGGGTCGGCCTGGACGGCCGTGGATTTCGACGACAGCGCCTGGCGCACGGGGTTCATGGGGGTCGGATTCGAGGTCAGCTCCGGTTTCGAACCCTACCTGGGCCTCTCGCTGCGGGCGGAGATGTACAACAAAACGAGCACGGTCTACATCCGGGTTCCCTTCCAGTTGGACAACCCGGCGGAAATCGCCGGCCTCACCCTGGGCATGCGTTACGACGATGGCTTCGTCGCCTTCCTGAACGGCGCCATGGTCGCCTCGCGCAACGCCCCCGTGCCCGCCCTCTGGAACTCGAATGCCACGGCGAGCCACCCCGACGCCCTGGCCGTCCAGTTCGAGGCGATCCCGTTGACCGACGCGGCGCGGCACCTGCGACCCGGCGCGAACGTGCTCGCCCTTCACGGCATGAACATGGCTCCGGGATCCTCCGACATGCTGATCCAGGCGACGCTGGAAGCCGCCACGACCGCGGGCGGCGGGGGCGTCACGCTGGCCGAAACGACCTTCGTCCGGGCGCGGGCGCGGTACAACACCCAGTGGAGCGCCATCAACGAGGCCGTGTTCCATGTCTTCCGGCCCCTCGACACTTTGAAGATCACCGAGGTCATGTACCACCCCGCCGATGAAGAGGACATCGACGGCGATGCCTTCGAGTTCATCGAGCTCAAGAACATCGGGGCGGAGACCCTCGACCTGAGCGGCGTCGCCTTCACCGACGGCATCGCCTTCACGTTCCCCGAGGGGACCGTGCTCGCGCCCGGCGCCTTCCTGGTTCTCGTCGCCGACTACGCCGCCTTTCAGGCGCGCTACCCGGAGGTCGATGCCGTGTTCGGCGTGTACTCCGGCAGCCTCTCCAACAGCGGCGAGCGCATCGAGCTCTCCGATCCCGCGGGGCTGCCTCTCATCGCCTTCACCTACGACGACGATCCGCCCTGGCCGGTGGATGCGGATGGCCTCGGCGCCTCGCTCGTGCCCGTCGATCCCGACGCCGTGGGCGACCCCGACTCGTACACCTTCTGGACCAGCAGCGCCTGGCTGGGCGGCTCGCCCGGCGCCGACGATCCCGGCGGAATACCCACCGGCGGCTGGCAGCGGCCGGGCGACATCAACCAGGACGCCAAGTTGGACATCTCCGACGCGGTCGGCCTCCTGCGCGCGCTCTTCGCGGGAGCCCCGTTCTCGCTCCCCTGCGACGGGGAGGGCATCGCCGGCGGCGGCAACTTAACGCTGCTTGACGTGAACGCCGACCAGCGCGTCGATCTTGCCGATGCGATCCATCTGCTTCGCTTTCTCTTCCAGCACGGCCCGCAACCCGCGCTGGGCGCCCGGTGCGTGCGCATCGAAGGCTGCCCGAACCGGTGCTTCTGATGCCGCGCCGCTCGAAGGAGGACTCATGAGCAACGCAAGGAGACTGTGCATGGCCGCAATGTTCACCGCCGCCGCCCTCGCGGGCGCGGCCGATAGCGGGCTTCGGGCCCTCATCCCGTCCATCGAAGCGGAGCTGGTCGCCGCGCACGGCGAGACGGAGCGCGCCCGGGCCCGCCGCGGTTTGGAACAGGCCGCCGCTTTCTGGCGGGCCGAGGACGGCGATGCCGCCGCGTTCCGCGCCTTCGCTCTGGCCGGCTTCGCCGGCGACCGCGCGGCCCGCGCCACGCTGCTGGGACGCTTCGAGACGCTGCTGGAGCAGATCGACGGCCATCTGAACAAGCTCTCCCTCGAGCTCAAGCGCCAGGCCGACCTGGACCTCGGGCCGCTCATGCCCTACGACGAAGTCTTCGCCGCCTACGACCCCGGAGCCCACCTGGCCGACGATTTCTTCGCCAACAAGCTCGCCTTCGTCGTGCTGCTCAACTTCCCCGTGACGACCCTCGATGAGCGCCTCGCGGACGGGGCGCGCTGGACCCGCTCGGACTGGGCCGAGACCAAGCTCGCGGAGCGCTTCGCGAAGCGCGTCCCCGCCGCGGTCAATCTCGCCATCGCCGCGGCGTCGGCGGCGGCGGACCGGTACATCGCGCAGTACAACATCTGGATGCACCACGTGCTCGACGAGCGGGGCGCCCGCCTCTTCCCGCCCGGGCTGCGGCTCCTTTCCCACTGGAACCTGCGCGACGAGATCAAGGCCTGCTACGGCCTGCCCGACACGGCGGCGGCCCTGGCCAAGCAACGCCTGATCCAGCGCGTCATGGAACGTATCGTGACCCAGACGATTCCCGCCGCCGTGATCGACAACCCCCACGTGGACTGGACTCCCGCCACCAACGCGGTCGCGGCCGCCGCCGTCAAAGACTCCGGCGAGCCGCCGCCCGCCGCCCTCGCCGTTTCCGGCGCGCCTGAGCCCGACACCCGCTTCGCCGTGCTGCTTGACTGCTTCCGGGCCGTGCGCAAGGCCGACCCCTACTCGCCGGCCGCGCCCACGCACATCGCGCGGCGGTTCCTGGAAGACCGCCAAATCCCCGAAGCGCGCGTCAAGGCCATGTTGGAGGCGGTGGTGGGTTCGCCGCTGGTCGCGCAGGTCGCCAAGCGCATCGCGGCGCGCCTCGGGCGGCCGCTTGAGCCCTTCGACATCTGGTACCACGGCTTCAAGCCGCGCGGCGCCCACACCGAGGCCGAACTGGACACGATCGTCGCCGCCAGGTACCCCGACGCCGACGCCTTCGCCCGGGACCTGCCGCAGCTCCTTCTCAAGCTCGGCTTCAGCGCCGAGCGCGCGCGGTTTCTCGCCGACCGCATCGAAATCGATCCGGCCCGCGGCTCAGGCCATGCCTGGGGCGCGGCGATGCGCTCCGAGAAGGCGCACCTCAGGACCCGCATCGGCGCCGGGGGCATGGACTACAAGGGCTTCAACATCGCGGTTCACGAGCTCGGCCATAACGTGGAACAGGTCTTCTCGCTCAACTGCGTGGACCACACCCTCCTCGCCGGCGTCCCCAACACGGCCTTCACCGAGGCGATGGCCTTCGTGTTCCAGCGCCGGGACCTGGAACTCCTGGGCTTGGCGCGCCCCGGGCCGAAGGACGAGGCGCTCCTCGCCCTGAACGACTTCTGGATGACTTGCGAGATCGCCGCCGTGGGCCTGGTCGACATGGCCGTCTGGCACTGGATGTACGACCACCCCGAGGCGACGCCCGCCGCCCTCAAGGAGGCCGTCCTCGCCGCGGCGAAGGAGGTCTGGAACCGGTGCTACGCCCCCGTGTTCGGCGTGCGCGACGTCCCCATCCTCGCGATCTACTCCCACATGATCCACAGTTTCCTGTACCTGCCCGACTATGCCATCGGGCACCTGATCGCGCACCAGGTGGAGGAGCACATCGCCCGGGCGGGCGCCGTCGGCCCGGAGGTCGAGCGCATGACGGTCACGGGCGCCATCGCGCCCGACCTCTGGATGCGGAAAGCGACCGGAGCCCCGGTGGGCGCCGACGCGCTGCTCGCGGCGGCGAAGCGCGCGCTGGAGCAACTGGACGAGTGAGGCGCCGCCCGCCTACTTCCCGAGCCCCATCAGGCTCTTCGTGAGGAAGAGGTCCAGGCCTTCGTAGTCCCGCGCGTCGACGTAGGCCTGCCAAGTCTTCCGGTTGATGCTCCGCGACAACTGAACCAGCCTGAGGAAGATCTCCCGCGAGTTCTTGAGGTGCTGCAGCGCCAGGTCGTCCCGCTGCGTGCGCATGACCTTGACGTCGAAGCCGACATACTCGCCGCGCGTCCCGTAACCGCCGCGCTCGAGGACATCCACCTGGGCGAAGGCCCGCCTGAGATTCGCGGTGCCGAAGGCCTTGTCCTGGTCGAACTTCAGCCCGTTCTGGTCGTTCAGGTGAACGCCCCAGAGCTTCCCGTGCCACAAGGCAAAGCCCATCTCGTCGGAGGGCTCCAGGCCCGCCAGGATCGCGTGCGCCGACTCGATCAGGATGCCGACCCGGTCCGGATCGCAGGTGCGGTAGGCCATGGCCAGGAAGTGGCCCGAGGTGGGATAGTACGCTATGTCCATGGGCTCGTTGGGCTTCATCTCGCCCAGGATGCGGATCTTGGGATGGTACTCCAGGAGGGCGTTCAGATACTGGAGCGTGTAGCCCATGGACGCCATGGGGTCCTTGGCCTCGCGGACGTAGGTGCCCTCGCGGGCGGGCCAAAGCACGATATTGCGCGTGCCCAAGTGCTCGGCGATGTCCACCGCCCATTTCGAGCGCGCGAGGGCCCATTTTCTGATCTTGGGGTCGTTGGCGGTGATGCCGCCGTCGATGCCCTTGGGGTGCTCCCAGAGCCGCGGGGCGATGAACTCGATGGCGATGCCCAAGTCGCTGCACATCTTCTTGACCTGCGCGGCGCGGCGCTTGGTCTGGGCCGCGTCGGCGCCCCAGGGAACGACATCGTCATCATGGAACTGGATCGCGTGGTAGCCGAGCTCCTTGACGAGCTTGAGCTTCTTGGCGTACGGGACCTCCCTGCGCACGGGCGGGCCGAAGGGGTCGGCGCCGGTGTGGATGTTCCAGGGACCATACGAGAACCGGTACGAGTGGTGCGACATGGCTTTGCCTCCTGTTGCGATGCGCGGCCGTGGCGGCCGGAGGGTGTATGATGCTGCACCCGCCGCAGTTCGTCAACAACCGAGGCGGCGCCGTTCTCCGCCTAGTCGTCGTCCGCCTCGACCACCTTCCACTCGTGCACGCCGGCGGCCCACTCCGGCTGCAGTCTCACGACGAGGCGCAGCGCCGTCGTCGTCACCGGCGCGAATTCGATCTCGCAGAAGCGATCCTTCGCCACGGGGTAGGCGCCGCGGGCTTCCACGGGTTTCCACGCCCCGCCCTCCAGATACTCGATCCTCCAGGACGCCGGCAGCCGGCACGCGCCGCGGCCGGTATCGTCGAACCAGTAGACCGAGGCGCCGCCCACGGAAACGGGCCGCGTCCACCGGTAGGCGGCCCATTCCTCGGTGTCCTTGTGCGGCCACCAATGGCACAGCTCCGCGGGCTGGTCGCCGCTTGAGCGCGGCTCGATCCCGTCGTTGATGCCCTGCGGCTGCGAGTTGTAGTTGGCGAAGGAAACCGTGACCGCGGCCCGCCGCTCCAGACCGCCGGCGGCGGGCGGGGGCGGCGCCGCGGGGAGCCAGACCTTCATGGCGCCCGGCGCGCGGTTGTCCCACGCGTAGTAAGGAATCGCCGTCACGGGAACGCGCCGCACCGCCGCCGCCGGCTGATACAAGGTTCCCGTCCAATCCTGTTCCGCCGCCAGCGCCCCCTGTCCTCTGACCACCACGATGCCGCCCAGGAGCGCCGCGTCCTTCGCGGCGGCGAGTTCGGCGTCCGCCGGCAGATACAGATCGGCGAGGGGCTCGGTTTGGTCGCAGGCTTCCAGGCAATAGACGAGCGGGCCGCGCTGAATCGCCAGCAGGCCCTGATCCGCTTTGACGTTGGGGTGCGCGGCGATGCGCCGGACCGGCATGGGCAGGTCGAGCTTCACCGCGTCGCCCGCGCGCCACACACGGCGCAGCACCGCGTAGCCTCCATCCATGACGGGCGCGGGCACGGCGTTGCCGTTGACGGCGACGGTCGCCCCCTCGCACCACCCGGGAATCCGCAGGCGCAGCTCGAATTCGACGGGCGCGGCCGGCGCCAGCGCGAGCGTCACCGCCCCGTCCCAGGGATAGTCGGTCGTGACGACCGCCGTCACGTCCCGGCCGTCGATCGCCACCTTGACCCTGCCCTGAATGTAAAGATTCACCCACAGGGCATCGGCGCTCGCCCCGTAGGCATAGCCGCCCAGCGATGCCAGCGTGCGCGCGACGTTCGGGGGGCAGCAGGCGCAACCGAACCACGGCGAGCGGTGGTGATTGCCGCGGCTCTCCAGCGGATTCACGTAGAAGAACTTTATTCCGTCCTGCGACACGCCGGCCAGCACGCCGTTGTACAGGGCGCGCTCCACCACGTCGGCATACTTCGCTTCGCCGTGGAGCAGCGCCAGCCTGTGGCCCCACTGCGCCAGGGCGATGGTGGCGCAGGTCTCCTGATACGCGGTCAGGTTCGGCAGATCGTAGTCCACCGTGAAACCCTCGTTGTGCGCCGAGGGGCCGATGCCGCCCGTCAGGTACATATTGCGCTCGGTCGTGTTGCGCCACACGCGGTGGACCGCCCGCAGCAGGGCCGCGTCGCCCGTCGCGGCGGCCACATCCGTCGCTCCGCTCAAAAGGTAGGCGGCCCTGACCGCGTGCCCCTTGATGGCGCGTTGCTGGAGGATGGGCGCGTCGTCCTGCCAATAAGCGCCGTCGTAGCGCTCCCGCGGAGTTCGATGCTCGTCGGCGAAGAACCCCCGGCCGCGGTTCTCGATGAAGAAGCGCGCGAGCTCGAGGTAGCGCCCCTCGCCGGTGACGCGCCAGAGCTTGACGAGGGCAAGCTCGATCTCGGGATGCCCCGGGTAGCCGAGGCGCTTGGGCGGCGGCCCGAACACGGAATCGATGCAGTCGGCGAAGCGCACGGCCACATCGAGGAAGTTCCGCTTGCCCGTCGCCTGGTAGTGCGCCACCGCGGCCTCGAACAAGTGCCCGGCGCAGTAAAGCTCGTGGTTGTCCCGCAGGTTGACCCAACGCCGCCCGGGCTCCTTCACGGTGTAATAGCTGTTGACGTAGCCATCGGGCGCCTGGGCGCCGGCGATGGCGGCGATGATTTCATCGAGCCGCGCGGCGAGGACGGGATCGGGATCCGTCGCCAGGGAGTATGCCGCGGCCTCCAGCGCCTTGTAGACGTCCGAGTCCATGAAGACCGGGCCCTGGTAGCCCGCCGTCGCCTTCTTCGCCGCCAAACGCAGGTTCTCGAGGTTGCCGGACTTCTCCAGGTTGTCCAGGTTGACGGGAATCGAAACCGTCCGGTTCGCCTCGCGCCGTGGCGCCCAGAACGAATCCGTGACGGTGACATCGGTGAACGGCACCGCGCGGAGACCGCGCGGCGCGCCGGCGCCGGCCGCGTGCGCCGACAGCACGGTGGACAGGGCCAGCAAGGCGAGGCAGAATCGGATCGTCGCGCTTCTCATGGCAGGGGTTCCTTCCGGCGTAAGTCCTCGCGATCCCTCGGCTACGGGCAGCGCTCGAACGCGCCACGCTGCTGACTGTCCCAGCCCGGACCCGCGGCACCTCACGCGATTGACAACCGGGCGTCCGAGAGCAGACCGCGTTGCGCGGCCATTATATCCCAGGCGCGAGTTATCCGAACAGCAGGCAGGCGCGCCTTCCGCCGCGCCTGGGACATCGCGCGCCTGGGACATCGCGCGCCTGGGACGCCGCGCGCCGCTCGCGGCAAGCACAACGCATGTGCTACGATGCCGCCCGGCGCGGGGCCTTGCGCTCGGAGTCCGGGCCCCTGTCCGGAAAGGAAGAGCCATGGGCGACGAAGCGAACGCGGAACCCGCGGCGGGGAAGCCGCGGCGGCGGATTCCCCTGCACCTCAAGATCCTGGGCGGACTCCTGCTTGGCGGCGCGCTCGGCATCGGCGCCGGCTGGTTGGCGGCGCGGCCGCCGCCGGCCGAAGGCGTCGTCGATGCCCAGGACCGGGACGGCAACGGCATCGACGACCGCCTGGATTTCTGGGCCGGCGACGTGGCCGAACCTCTCGGCAAGGTCTTCCTGCGCCTCATCTGCATGGTCGTCATCCCGCTCATTTTCTCGGCCCTGGCCCTCGGCGCCGCGGGCATCGGCGACACGCGGCGGCTCGGGCGTCTGGGCCTGAAGACGCTGGCGCTCACGGTCGTCTTCTCGTCCCTCGCGGTGCTGCTTGGGGTCGGGCTCGTCAACTGGCTCCGCCCGGGGGCGGCCCTGACGCCGGAGATCCGCGCGGAGCTCAAGGCGCATTACGCCGGCGCCGCCGGCGCGGCCATCGCCGGGGCGCGGGCCGCCAAACCCCTCAAGGACACCCTCCTGGACCTGATCCCCGAGAACCCCTTCCAGGAAATCGTCGGGGCCATGGACGCCAGTTCCAAGGGCAACGGCCTCTTGGCCGTCATGTTCTTCGCCCTCGCCGTCGGGATCGCCGCCAACGCCGCGCGGGAGCGCTGCGCGGCGCTGCTCGCCTTCCTGGAAAGCGTCAACGCCGCCTGCATGGCGATCATCGGGTTCGCCATGCGGCTGGCGCCCTACGGGGTCGCGTGCCTCGTGTTCGGCATGACGGCGCGGCTCGGCCTCTCGCTCGTGCCTCCGCTCGCCGGGTTCATGGGCGTCGTCCTCCTCGGACTGCTGATCCAGCTAGCGGCGGTGTATCCCCTCGCTCTCCGCGTCTTGGCGCGCATGTCGCCGATGGTCTTCTTCCGGAAAATCTCGGAAGCCATGTGGACGGCGTTCGGCACGTCGTCCTCCAACGCCACCCTGCCCACATCGCTCCGGGTGGCGCACGAAGAGTTGCGGCTGCCCCGCGACGTCTCCAACTTCGTCCTCACCATGGGCGCGACCGGCAACCAGAACGGCACCGCGCTCTACGAGGGGGTCGCCGTCCTCTTTCTCGCCCAGGTCTTCGCCGTCGACCTGACTCTCGGGCAGCAGTTCACCGTGGCGCTGATGGCGATCCTGGCGGGCGTCGGCACGGCCGGCGTTCCGGGCGGCTCGCTCCCCATGATCGTGATCGTGCTCCAGTCCGTGGGAATTCCGGCGGAGGGAATCGGCATCATCCTGGGCATCGACCGGGTCCTGGACATGAGCCGCACCCTGCTCAACGTGACCGGGGACCTGGCCATCGCCGTCTGCGTCGCCAGGGATGCGCCGGACGCCGCGCCGCGCGCCCCGGCGGGATAGGCGCCGCGGCCGGCCACGCGGATCGCGCCTCTACCCGAGGGCTTGCGCCACCTTCTCCATCTGCTCGCCCACGGCGATGCGCTGGGGGCAGCGCGTTTCGCATTCGCCGCAGCGCAGGCACGCCGACGCGCGCTTCTCGGCGGCAAGCTGCGCGTAAAGATTGCGGTTCAACTGCCGCCCCACCTCGCCGAAGAGCCGCGCATCGTTGTAGAGCTGAAAGTTGCGGGGGATGTCGACGCCGTTGGGGCAGGGCAGGCAATAGCCGCAACGGGTGCACGGCACGGCATCGAGAGCGCGATACGCGGCGCGCGCGCGCTCGATGGCCTCTCGCTCGCGCGCTGTCAGGGCGCCGGCGCGCGCGGCGGCGGCGAGGTTCTCCTCGACTTGGTCCATGGTGCTCATGCCGCTCAGAACCGTCGCCGGTTCGGGCTTGTCCCACAGCCACTTGAGCGCCAGCTCGGCGGGCGAGACGCCGCCGGCGCCCTCGAGCGCCGCGCGCACGGAGGGCGGCGGAGCGGCCAGCGCCCCGCCCAACAGCGGCTCCATGATGACGACGGCCAGACCGCGGGCGGCGGCGAACTTCAAGCCTTCGGTCCCCGCCTGCACATCCTCGTTCATGTAGTTGTACTGGATCTGGCACATGGACCAACCCGCGTAGTCCTCGATGATTTCCTTGAATACGCTCAGTCGGTCGTGGAAAGAAAAACCCACCGCGCCGGCGCGGCCGTCCCGCACGATCGCATCGAGCCATTCTCGGACGCCGAGCCCCTTGAGCTTCGGCCAGACTCCCTCGTGCAGGCAGTGCAGCAGATAAAAGTCGATTCGATCCGTAGCGAGGCGCGCAAGCTGGTCGTCCAGGAACCGGTCGAAGTCCTTCGCCTCCGCGACGCTCCAGACCGGCAGCTTGGTGGCCAGGCGGACCTTCGCCCGGTAGCCGCCGGCCAGGGCGCGCCCGAGCCAGCGCTCGCTCCCGCCCGCATGGTACACGTAGGCAGTGTCGACGTAATTCACGCCGCCGTCGACGGCCCGGCGCAGCATCCTGGTCGCCTCGGGCTCATCGACCGCCGCTTGGTCGCCGCCGATCACCGGAAGGCGCATGCAGCCGAATCCGAGGGCCGAGACGGCGAAATCCGTCTTCGCGCCGAAGGGACGGTAGTTCACGGATCAATGCTCCTTGTGCCGGGCGGCACCCCCGCGCCGCTCGGAAACGGGACACTCCAGGCTAATTGTGCCGCCTCGCCGCCGCGGCGGCAAGATCGTCCGGGACGGCGCGCTCCAGCCTATAGCCACGGCGCCGATTCGAGGCGCCGGATCTTCTCTTCGATCCTGAAGATTGCGCGGGCGTTGCCGCGCATGAGCGGATCCACGAGGGCCAGGGCGTCATCGAGGCCGAGCGTCTCCTCCGCGACCAACTCCTCCAGCGCCCGCGCGATGCCGCGGCGCGCGAGGCGCGCGTGGCCGGCCACGCACTCCACCGGAATGTAGTCGCCGCCGAAGGTCAGGACCTTGTTGGCGGGGGCCGCGGCGATGTAGCTCTTCAGGAACTCCTTGCTCGCCGCGGGGTCGATGATCCACGCCCAGCACATGTCGATCACGGCGTTGGTGTAATGTTTGGCCAGAGCGATCATCTCCTGCCAGCACGGATAGCCGATGTGCATGAAGACGAAAGTCGTCTGCGGAGACCCGCGGCAGAGCGCCGCCGCCTCGCCGGGGTTGGCGCGCACCCGCGCGATCGGCATGCCGTTCGCGCCGGCGTAGTAACCCGTGTGCAGCTTCACGGGCAGGCCGCGGCGCGTCGCCTCGCCCACGCAGAACCAGAAGAGATGATCCTCGAGCCGCTTGCGCTCCGCCGGGTCGAGGCTTTCGCCGGCGCGGTGCCTCGCAAAGAGCGGCGCCGCATCCCGGGCGGGCACCTGCTCGTAATCAAGACCGCGCAGGTACGCCGCCTGGCTCTTGACCGCCACCGCGTAGGGGCCGTAGCGGTCGAACCACCAGGCGATGACCCGATGCCAGTCCTCAAGGTTCTTGACTTCGATGCCCGCGGGCTCGGCGAAGGTCCGGATGTCCGGCCCGATATGCATGCCCAGGAAGCTCAGGTCCTGGAGGAGAAACGTCGGCTGGCGCGACTCCTTGAAGGGCCCCCAAAGGAAGTTGACCTGGCACGATTCGATGCCCGCCGTCTCGGCGAGCACGCGCCGGTACATCCCCGGGACGCGGAGCTTCTCGTAGGCCTGGGCGATCTCGGGGATCGAGCGCCCATTGAGTTCCTCGACGCCGTACAGCTCCCGGATCGCGATTCGGACGGCCTGACCGTAGCCGGTGTGCTTGACCGCGGGCCAGTAGGGCTCCAGCGCGCGCCACTTGGCCTCCGAATCGGCGCCGCGGCCGCAAAGAAGGTCTCGTTGTTTCTTCGGCATGCCGGCGGCGATCAGATCCGAATCGAGATACTGACTGAAGAGCACGCCCCAGTCATCGCATTCGACAAAAGCGCCGCGCAGTCGATCGGCCTCGTCGGGAAGGTGCTCGTGCGTATCCACCAAGGTTGTCGCCGCGATGCGCGCCCTGATGCGCGCGCGGGCATCGGGCGCCTCTTCCCGCGCCGCGGGCGCGCCTCCCTCGGCGGCGCCGGCCGCCGGCGCCCCGAGCGCCGCCGCCCCCAGAACTCCGAGCCCCTTCAAGACGTCACGTCGCATTGCCGTCATTGCACCACCTCCGGCGCCGGCAGCACCTTGCAAAGCCGCTACAATGGTGGCGCCCGGCGCGCGGTTTTGCAATGCGCCCTCCGCGTGCGCGAGGCGGTTGCGCTGCCCGGAAGTCTACGCGTGTGTGGAGTTTCCATGGTGGCCTGCGGCGCGCATACCCCAAGTGAATGGTGCAGCGAGAGCGCCGCTGCGGCACCAGACCTTCGAAGCATGTCTTCAGGATTTGCGACACAATCGGCGACTTCGGGAGATGATCGGCATTGAGTCGGAGGGCAGGGTTCCTAAGAAATGGAATGTCTCTCGCTTTCTTGAAGTCCTGGGCAGGGAACCACATCGCACGCTTCTTCACAGGCTGTTC
>ERZ1026800.601-NODE-601-length-29093-cov-8.351999_pt1 | contig 29093 bp, 34 predicted proteins | sample MGYA00520873_ERZ1026800 | MGnify/ENA primary metagenome ERZ1026800 (study PRJEB33270, sample SAMEA104284475) | anaerobic digester metagenome | biome: Anaerobic digester microbiome; feature: mesophilic sludge digester; material: Anaerobic digester biomass | place...
AATACAGATGGTACTACTGTATTTCCTTATAGTGGTACTTGGCAGCCCATTCCAGATGTTGAACTCGACCTAGTACAATCTGTTGGGTACGTCTGCGTCACTGATGCAGGTGTACAAACAACGTGGATGGTGCGCTCATCTCAAACAGTCAACAACACAACTGGGCTTGTAACTGGTACAGTTACCGAATACAGTACGGATGGCGCTTCTTGGAGCGCAACTGTTCCGACTGGCACGATTACGGCAGGCGCGTGTCATGTCAATTACGTTGTCGAGCGCGTGGATTTGTGCGCTATTAATGCTGGTATTGGGTATGCAGTTGGCGACAAGGTGATGTTTGAATTTGTCATCGATCCTAGGTATCCACTTCCGTATATTTTTGTGGCAAAAAATCTATCAGACGGCACTTACCCGAGCACTATCTTCCTGCAAATTGATGGTATTCCTATTTCTGGCACATTGCCAAATTTTGCAGATTTTCGTGACTGCTCAGCAATACCAGTAACCGAAACGGCAGGCGGTGTTGTGATTACGAATGGCGCTACATTTACATTGCCTGCAAACGCTATTTCGTTCACTGTGACTGCGCAAAGCGGATCGTTCGACCTGAGCTTTGACGGTGGCGGCACATTTGCTCTGACTGGGCGTGTTGGCTCGCGAACATTCGGGCAAGGCACTATCAACACGATTGCCAATAGTGGTAGCGTGGTTGTGCAAGCGTCAAACCCCGGAAACGTTGACATTATTTGGGAGCTGTAATATGAGTGGTTCTACTCTTCCGTCAACTTTGAACTCTAAATATGTTGGCACATTTGGAAGTTTGGTAGCGTTGACAGGGGCTGTAACAGCCCCTGTCATTGGGGACACCGCCACATTGACTGACAGTGTGGGTGTGTCTGGTGGCGTGGCTGGTGTTACGCGAAAAGTTTTTTGGAGTGGTATTGCTTGGGTGGTTTTTGATGCGAAGCAACACGCATCGCTTAATGCCGCGACATTAATTACTGACGCGTCACGCGTCGCTATTGCTAACGTATCACCAAGTGCAGATAATTTGTCTGGCAGTACGGAGTACCGAAGCAGCCAGTCTGTAAACTTTGTTGTCCGAAATGGAATTGTGCAGGCAAATGTTGTGCCAGCGGGTACTTATATTGTGCACGGAGGAGCCGGTACTCCGACTCCGCTACTTTTTTTTGCCACTTTGACATTATTCGGTGCCGACATAATTGTCTACAATACACTTAATTCGACAACAGCATTTTCACCGCTTGGGGTAACTGTACCGATTGGAGCACGGTACAGTATTATCATGAACTGGTGGCACACAGTTGGTTTTACAACAACATCGGCTGGATTTGTGTATATAGGACGCGGTCAAAATGGAGTCTCAGGTGTTGGTGTTGGGGGGCAGCAAAACTCCATTCCAGTTGGTACAGCGTTTCCAACCCGAACCGCCACGGCGCCTTATGCAAATGTTAATAGTGCATCATTCATTTTTCCGATGCCAGCAGGTACAATTTCTAATAGCGTAGGATATCAAAATGTTTCAGCAACCTACAATTACTCCGGCAGTACATCTGTTGGGATACGGGCAGAATAAAATCATGATTAATCCACAACTTGCAATTGCCCTGAGTGGCATCAAAAAATGGCAACTAACCTATTATGCTGGCGCAATGACCACGCTCGACATTCGTGCCGACGCGCCAGAAGTGAAACATTTTACCAAACATGGTGGCAAACCGCGCAAGGCTAAATCATCTTTGACTGAAAAATCTATTGATGAAAAGACCGGTAAAATTGTCGAGAAACATATTGAGATGGTAACGGTTGATTTTGTACAAATTCAGCATCCTGCCGGCAACGCGGACGGGTTGCTACCGCGCCACATAGACGAATTAAACCCAGCCACACTTGAAAAGAAAGCGGCTGAATTGTTCGCGGCGGCAAAACTTGAACGCGATACCGTGCTGTCGGAAATTATCTCAAGAATGCCTATTGCCGGCACGCCACTCAAGGATTTGACAACAGACCAGCGTGACGCACTCAGCGATATGACAGCGATTATCGCGTATAAATACGGTGGCGAGCTATCAGATTCGTACCAAGCGAATTTCTGGGGCTTCACACCCGCCAAAGTTTGGGTCAATTGGTCATATGTGCAGAGCAATGGCACGGTTGCATCGCCACCGAACATATCGGATATTCCGCCCACCCCACCATTCAAAATTCTGCTCGGTAATGATGGCTTTTTGTATGTTGAGCTACCAACTTCAGGTATGAGTAAAAAATAATGAGTGGCTCAACACTACCAACAACGACTTGCCCCGCCCCAATGACACGTGCAGCGCTTATTGCACTGCGTGACGCTGGCGGGTTATCGAAAGATTGCGACTACGTTATAACCGACCATGTTCAAGGGCGGTTGGTCGCTGGCACAACAATTCATCTGCAAGCTGTCGATGCGAGCACGCTTTCCGAAAATGTAAGCGTAAAGACGACTTACGACAATATTGCATGGTCGGGTATCTACGACATTGATGCAGGGCTTGTGTCGTATTTGCATGACAACCGAAATAATACTGTACTGGGCGTAACACCTGTAAGAGATTTTGACTGGGGAAACCCTGCTATAGCATATTGTAGCATTATAGGTGGTTTAGTGACTTACACCTATGGAAACACTGCAAGTATCCAGTATCTTTATGTAGACGGTGGGGTATTAGACTTGACGGGTTACGCAGGTGTTATCCGAAAGCTACGAATCACAGGCGAGGCAGTAGCCAGCTTGGCAGGCTCACGGCTTAAGTTTTCACACTGCGACTTTTCAGGCAACTCTACAGTTAATTTTTCGAATACTACATCTACCAATACTGTAGTTGGCCTAGCTGTATCTGGACGCTCAACTGTCAACTTCTCACTGTCAACGCTTAGTATTTCTATCGATGGCATGTCCGTTCGCTATTCGACTTTACTCGCATCGAATGTAAGCACAGGCTCATTTACTGCAAGCGGTCTTATGTTGGACAACGGGTTTATTACGTTATCCAGTGGTGTTGGTAACGTCGTAGCTATTCGTACAAGCATTAGAGATAACGCGTCTTTGACCGCTTCAATTGGTTCAGTGACGTTAGTAGGAAGTGAAATTACAGCAAACGCTTCTGTTAATGCTACAACAAATAGCACATCCCTAAGCATACAAGGCTCTAGCATTGGTACCAGAACTACCATAAACAGTAATGGTACTGGTTCTGTTTCAATAAATAGATCTGTTATAGATGCTAACAGTCTAATACAGACTACAACAGGCTCTACGTCTAGCCTAACCCTAAACAACAGCACAATAAGAGGTAGTACAACGATTAATATTACTGCCGCTTCATTAGGTGCTAATCTAACACTCGACGCGTGTTTGATGGATACAGCTGCTTCTATAACGATGTCAAACAACCGCAGTTGCAACATATCATCAACAACTATTCTAGGTAGCGGCATTAGTTTAACAGGTTCTAACGCTATAACGGACATAATACAGTTGTGCTATTTTGCCTTAGGAGCCGCTATATCATTAGCCTGCAGTGGGGCGGCGAACACCTTGCAGCGCTGTACCGTCATAGGCTCTGCATCCAACATACAAATTCTGGGAACATCTGGTGGGGCAGTGTATAATAACGTCAAGGTTCTTAGTGACTCAAGCGTTGTGCAAAACAATCTAGGCAACGCACTAACGTTGACGCAATGTTTTGTTTCTGCGGGCTCGTCCATCAATCTACAAAATTGTGCAGCAGGGCAGAACATGCAGTATATTTATGTCGAACGGCAGGGGTCGCTTACCGTGAACAAAACGACCAACAACGTTATTCAGGCTGTGCGTGTGGACAATGCTTCATTCACTATCAACGCGACTACGGGCAACATCATCAACGCGACGGTAAACGGCGGTAGTCTCGTAATAAACGATGGGGTTATCTCAGGCATGACGAAGATGATGGCCGGCACGCTTACAATCAACACGGGTACCCAATCCAACATCTGGTATCAAAGCCCCGTCAACAAGACAATCACAGCGTCTAATACCAATCGCGCTGAGTATCTTGGTCTTGTTTCTGCTGTTCCACTTGTTTAGTAATCCTATACTTATTTATGGTATAATAGTACTACAATGACAAAGGATATATAATGGAATTAGACCCCTTCCTATTACTTTCCAATATAAATGCCGCTATAGCTTTAGCGATAAGCGATAATACCTATCCAACGAATGCTAATATCGCGGAGTGGGGTAAAAACCGCATAGCTTTGCAAAAGGCATCGTCTGGTGTAGGGGATGTCTTATCTTGGCTTGACAACTTTAGCAAGGAAAACCCAGATGCCTATAAAAAACTGCTTGCCCAATCTAAAACCAGCGTTTAGAGAAAACCTAGTCTGTAACTTTGGTTTTCCAAAGGGTAAACATGGGCGTTGTAATACCGATATTAAAGGTATAGTTCTTCATTGCACCCATAAGTCTTTGACACAAGTTATCACCGAAGGTAACAGACGTGTACATCTTGCTTATGCGCCAAATGAAACAAGCTATCATTATTTCATTGATAATGAAGGTGGAATAACTCAAACTGTATTAGATACAGATATAGCTTGGGGCTTCCCTTCGCAGATGGTTACACCAGCCCCTTTGCTAGGTAACTTTGACTGGCCATTAGTTACAGCTAATCCTACTATACCAGTAGACCGGTACGTCATCCATATTGCTATTCAGAGTAATCCTGAAGTACCAACTTCCTGTTCAGACTGCTCAGTTTTTTATACTAAAGCACAATTACAGGTAGTTGCAAAACTTATAGCCTACCTACGAGAAACCTATGGTATTTTAGTTTCGCAAGACTATATTCAAACCCACAATAAGATAGATGGGGCTGCCGATGGTGAATGTGAGTGCTTGGATATTTGTACAATTTTTGACTTAATTGACTGTCTATGTCGAGAGTGTGATTTTCCACATGACTCTAGGTTTAGAGCAGGTGAGATTGAAACACTATACGGACACGATAAATACGGCTGCTTAGTTGCAGAACCAATAGAATTAGCTCTACAAAGGTTAGGATATGTGCGACAATAACTGTCACGAATGTAACGAATGCCGACCGCCTACATCCAATCAAACTGCTGCATTAGCCTATATTAAAGGCAAGGATGCGCAAGGTTGTAATAAGTATGATGGGATTGTATCGGTAGTACAAGATGGGGTACAAGGTTTACCCACCGGTAACGTCATAAACGAAGGCGATACCATTTCAATAATTGGCGCAGATGGGTTACAACATCCTGTTACTTTACCTATCAGTGGCGTTCAGACTGAGATAATCGACTGTAGCGATGTTGCGGCATGTCAGGTTATTCTAAATCTTATAACTGCCGATGCAGTCTTAGCTACTAGAATAGAAGATTTAGAGGATACCTTCTGTACTAGAGTAGCAGCTTGTATTGATGCAACCTTATGTAGTCGCGTACAAACCTGTATGCAGCCTATTATAGATACCCTAACAAGTCGCTTAAATACTGCTGAAACTGATATAGACGCACTTCAAGCCTTTGTTGCGAATATATGTGCTAACATTGCAACTTGTTTAGTACCTATTAATAATACTCTTACTGCTCATCAAGCTTTTATTGATAATATCTGTACTAATATAGCACCTTGTTTAGCACCTATCAATACTACACTAACTGATTTGGTTGACAACTTTTGCACAAAGGTTGCAGCTTGTGCTGTTGTAATAAACTTGCAAAATGCTGTAACAGCCTTGACTACTCGCGTTACCAATGCTGAAGCGACACTCGCTGCGCATCAAGCTTTTATTGATAACATCTGTACGAATATAGCAAGTTGTTTAGTACCCTTGACTAATCGTGTTACAGATGTTGAGCAAGATTTGGCGACTATTTATATAGAGACTGAGCGAGGTACAGCTTTTAGTACACATAAGCATAATTTAAACCCTGTAGTGGATGATATCCTAACGGAGCCTTTTTCTGCTACAATTAATAATATTGAGAATGTACCTATTACAGTATCTTTGGAAGCCATACATCGATATAGAGTAGTAATGGGGTCACAAACTAATGCTTTTTGGTCTATAGAATCAAATGTATCCCTTGAAGTAAGCTATGATAGTGGTCTTACATGGGTTAGCAATCATATACCGGGGCATAGAATAGCCCTAGAGACTGCAGGAGTGACGCTAAACTCATTATCTTATCCTATCTTCTTGAATACTATTAATATTCCAGTAGGAGGGAGTACTACTATTATGCTACGCCAACGCTTTAATTCCGTGTTTAAATATGGGGTTTTAGGCGAACTTACCTATGATTATACACAATGCATCCTAAATTGGTCTTATCCCATCATAAGGCATGTACCATGATAACTTATAGTCTTACTACTCTATACAGTGAACCTATTACGAATAAGATTGTCCAAGTATGTAATATCTTACAATCCCCAACAGGTAAGGTATTGTGTACCTATACCAATAGAAATATCAATCTTAGTCTAGCTGACTATGAAGAATTAGGTGGCGCAAGTGGTAATGAAGGGGGTAATACATCTATGCTTAAATATGAATTACCCCTAGAAGCACCTACTGATATATTCCCCCGCTCTTAGCATTATTTCTAATGCTTCCAGTATTGAGCTATCGCACTTTCAACTTGGATGTGCGGTAGCTCCTTAGTTGTTGCTAAGCGTTTAACTACCCAAAGCATAGCATCAATCATTGTAGCTTCTATTAGGGTTTTACGTTCTTCTGCAACTGCTTCATCTACGATAAAGTTTAATTCATCGTGTATAGTTGAGACAAATTCGCGTACACCTTTGCGCCATAGCGCAATCATCGCCATTTTCATACCTACAGCCGCATTACCCTGCACGATATTATTTAGGATTCTATTCCCAACCGAGCGGGTTTTAGTATTAGTAAATACAAAAGCTGTACTCCAATCTACAGGCATATCGCCCCCATAACTACTACTAAAACTATCTCGCACATCAAAAGTGCGTGTCATCCCATTCGGATACCTATAGGTATACTTCTCTTTCCCATCTGCAACTTTATTACCTAAATCCCAAGCCCATCTAATATGTCGCATTAGAGTAGGAAACTGATTAAGCCATTTGGCGCGCATATCGCTAACATCATCTATATTTACTGATAAACCAGATGCGGCCATCTTACGCTGTAAAGAATTTGCGCCACTACCATAAATAAGGCTAAAGTTAAATAGCTTCCCTACGGTATTACGAAGCTTTTTATCGACCTTATCTATACTAACACCCTGTGCGATAGAAACAGCCTTAGTATGGGGGTCATTACTATTTACATAAGTGATAAAGTCTTCATCCCCACATATAACAGCGGCCATAGACATCTCTATACTCTTATAATCGCAGCTTATATAAACCTTACCCTTAGGTGCTACAAACATTTGTCGAGAGTCTCTTGGTCTATTCTGCATATTAGGATTATTGCTAGATAGGCGGCCTGTAACTGTTTGTAGTGGATTAAATTTCCCATGTAGACAACCATTCCAAACATAGGCATCAACAAAAGCCTGCCCAAATTCTTTAGAAGCGCCACCCTGCTCCTCCGCATCTCTAGCATGATAATTTTTGCAGGCTCGCGCATTCAATAAATCTGCCAGTCTCTCATCTTTAGTAACATGATAGAGCGTCTGCAAGGTAGTTTTATCCGTTTTATCTACTTTATAACCCCACTTTGCTATAAGGTATTTCACTTCTTGCGAGCTATTTAAATTGATAGGGCGAGATGATAAGACTTGCACTTTACTATCTTTTGGGGTAACGCCAAGGGCTTTTAAAGCCGCCTTAGCTACCTTAATAACATTCAGTTGTTCAAGTGTAACATCTTTTATCTTTTTTAAAGCTGCCTTATTTGGCAAGTCTACTATCAATCCTAATACAGCTAAATCAATACAAGCTTTCTGCAGTATTGCAGTCTTCTTATAGTTATAGGTATTAACAGAATCGGGTTCAACCTCTTCCATCTGTTCTATTGCAAATTCAGGGGAAGCTAAGACACTCCTAGCACGCTCAACCTTTTCATCAATATACTTCCACATAAGTTCTTCTGAAAAAGGCATCCCGTTGTATTCCATAACAAAAACAGGGAAGCACGCTTCCATTTCCGAATTGAAGCCTGATAGCCAACCTAAAGATGATGCGAATTTAGCCTGTTCCTCATCCCTTGCCATCAGTTCGCGTTGTTTACGATATAGCGGTATTAAATAAGCTACATCTTCTTGCGCATACTCGATTTGCCTTTCTGTAAGTTTCCCATTCCATGTATGCTCAATCTCTTTATTAAGCGATACACCAAGAACGCGAAATAAGGTATTTTTCAGGCTAACACTAAGCAAATCGGAGACCTTACCACGGGTGGCACGTTTAGCCGTGTCCATAAATAACTCGGCTTGCATCGTATCCCAGAATACCCATTGACGAGGCCCTCGATAAAGGTTTTCCACAACTAAGCCTGCCCGTTTCAAGCATAGTAAGTCATATTTCCATACATTATGACCAATGAAAAGTGCCTTACTATCATACCACGCTTGAAGTATTCCTAAAGGTATTAGACCGTCTATTTGAAAAATACAGATGTCACCAAGTTCATTAGCGAGCTGTAATAGGCGTACTTTGACATAAGGGCTTCCTGCGGGGGCAAAGTTTCCCCCTAAATAATCGGATGTAGTGGTTTCTACGTCAAAGCCTATCAGACTGCTATTTCGTAGCATATTTTCTACTTGCGCTTGCTGGTTCATATAAACGGTCATAATTATTACCTTAGAAAGGGTGCGCTAAATCTACAACTGGTACTGTTGTGTCTGTAACAGATGGTTGAGCAGAAGGTAGAGCTTGAGGTACAGTAGCTTGTACAGTAGTCGGCATATTAGTTGGTAAAGCATATTGAGATGTTAGACCTAATACATATTCATTCTTGTTAATCAAATCGGAAAACACAGTAGGCTGAAGTAGCCCACCAGCTTGTAGTAAAGCTACAGATGGCATAGCTTCTGTGATTACTTGCAAGGCAACACCATTAAAAGCTACAGGATTTTTAGCTGTTGATTTTTTAGTCACCATACTGATACGGACAACTAGGTTAGAAGATACTTTTTTACCTAAAGCAAGAAGTCGCTGCATTTGTGATATTGATGACTTAATCGCTTGAAAAGCCTGCATACCATCAAACTTAGCTAAGCGTATTTTAGCATCTAAACCATCGTATGATGCCCCGTCTCGGATTAGAATACCCTCTAATTCCACAGCAGTACCGCAAAGTAATTCTGTACCAAAATCCCTTTTTTGTGCTTCTCCTACATTAGAAAATAGTGGGCAAGTTATGCATTCACGCCTATTATCATCATCCACATCTTTAAAAAATGGTGATAAAATCTTTGTGCGACTTAGTGCTGCGCTAACATTACCGTTATAACAAGCAATAGATACAGATTGACTAGCGCCTTGTCCTGTATAAGCTTGACGAAAAATTGAAACTTTTGTAACGGCTAACGTTACTTCAGGTACGCTACCATGACCAATTAGGTATAACTCTTTATCCTTAGCATCAGGATACTGCTGTACCAAATTAGAACCGAATTTTGTAATTGCTAACATATTATTTCTCCTATCTGAATGTAATAGAATGATACAGCCTAAATACCAAGTAGTAAATAGGACTTAAGTATTATTTTAGAAGCCTGCTAATCTTATCCCACTGTTGCGCATTTGCAGGTATCCAAGATGACTTCAGATTTTTAAAGTGAAAAATATGTTGGCCTGTAATAGGGATTGACTTTATTGCATCATTAATAGCAACGATAGCCTTATACTTCTCATAGGGAATATGAGGATTTATTAACTGAACGCGAAAGTTATAGAAAGCACCATTACCTAATGCGTATAGCTCAAACGCTCTTCTTACTGCATAAAAAGTATGCAAACTATTTACAAGAAACAGTCCAGCACCTTCTTCTTTGCCACCCCAGATGTTATCTTGCGAATTAGAAGTGCTTTTCGCTTTGGCAACCGCTTCATCTGCGCTATAGGTATTTAGGCTGGTGTCAAAAGACTGGATACGCTCATCATCTAAGTAAATATCTCGCCCGCAAGCCCACCAAACAAATTGTGTTTGGTAAATGGACGCATTTCTATTACCTCTACCTTGTAAAACAGCTTCTGTATACAAATCAACCCAACTTGTGTTCCAGACGTAGAAATCTTTTGAATATAAGCCTCGCAAATATAAGGCTTCTATATCAGGTAAAGAACCTGTAAATCTCATAACTTTAGCGATAGGGCGGCGCGCTAAATTAATAGAAGCCACATTACCTGCGGCTAATAAACTGTCAATATGTTCTTGTGAAAGTGTACCAATAATGTTCATTATACAAAACTCCATTCTCGCCAAAATTTATCATACGGGACTAAATCATCTTCTGGTATTTTAGTAACAGCTTCTAAAGACTTCGTAACAGGCGTAAATTTTACCTGCTTAGGGCATACAAAAGCTGCAGCGTTATACTGGACTAATGCTTCATTATACAAAGCCCACCCTGCTGCTACGTTTTTATCATAATCAAGGTATCTTGCCCATTCATAACCCACCGATGGATACAGCATATCTCGCACAAAATGCCATTCCAGCATCTTGTAGGAATAGGCTGTTGTTCTTTCCCGTGTAAAGATTTGTAGCCGAACAGCCTTATTAGCTAAATAGGCTACTCTAAAAAATCTATTTTCTTGTGCTACTAATAAAGACCTGAAAAGTGTGAGATTATGAATAGCTAATTCTCTTGCAGGATATGTTAGCACTTTATCTTCTAACTCATAAGTAGAAGAATCTGGGTGTACTTTCAATCTACCTGTAAAAGCCGGAAACGTGGCAGCAAAATTTCTAGCCTCTACTATATCTGTAAAAGGCTTCCTACCTAAATTAGTTGTAAAACTCATATAATACTCCTTTTATATCATTATATTAGGCTTCTCAGTCTGTTACAATGGTATAAAAGTACTATTATTCATAACCTGCTGGCTTATTATCTGTATATTCAAAGTAGCATTTACAACTTCCATTACATTCTGTTGAACCTATAGATGCTAATAAACCGACTTCCACCCAGCCTAAAGAAGCTAAGTCTATGCAGTCTCCGCAAGATTCATTAGCCGTTATTACTCTGCGTTCCCATACGACTGTGGATAGCTCTTCTGCGCTATCTATGATGAGCAGACGCACAACATTTTCGCCTAAAGCCCTTGTAGCGTTTGTTTGCTGGTCTATTCTATAGTTTAGCTGCTTTAGCGTTATATTGCCGGTTGTGAGTAAGTCTTCTGCTGCATCTGCTAAACTTGTTACTTTATCCATAGACTTAGCAATATATCGCATAGCAGATGTAAAATATCGCTTACTTAGAGGCTTATCATCTTGTGCTAAGGCTATAATTTCATGCCCTAGTATTTTCATATAAGACTGTAAATCTTGAATAAGTGTATCTTTATCATTATCTTTGAAATACTGCTGGATACTCTCTCGAATGAGATTCCGAGCTGCGCTTATTGCTATGTCTATTCTACGCTCGAAGTCTTTCGGGTAATGTAATTTAATCGCTTCCTTATCACGGGTAGTATCGACTGCTACACCTCTTTGGTCACCGGTATTACCTTGGTTACTATCTACGTTTTGCTGACTTATCGCAGCTTGCTGCTTACCATAGGCTTCATTAGCTGTGCTACCTGTACGTCTATTTCTATGCTTAGATTTTAGCCAAGCTTTGTAGAAATTTCGCAAGGTTATAGCTAGACTAGCATTTGAAGACTTAATAGCCCAGCGAGATTCGCCTTTATTAGCACGCCTCGATACTCTTGGGTTAATCTCAATGACGCTTTTAGCGTTTTTAGAGAAAGCCCTTACTACCTGCTCGTCACCATGAAAAACTCTTGAGCGGGCATGTAAAGATGTAGTACCGATTTGACGTAATCTACCACGGGATAAACGCATACCAGCATACTTAGTTTCTACGTTGGGCATTGCGCCCTTACGCAATGTTACAAATACATAAGGTGTACTAGCCCAAGCAATACGCGCATCTTTAGAATCTTGAACCTTATTGAAAGCATTAGATGAAGCAGCACCTATAGTAAAATCACCCATTAGAACGCCTCTGATTCGGCTTGTGTTCGTATGCGTATATTATAGGCAATATCACCATGAATATAGCTATTAGGATACAAAGAGCTTATTTCTGCATTAAGACGTGTACTGAAAGTGTCTAGCGACCACTTAGAAGCCGCTTGGAAAGCCCGTAGTCTGGCGAAATTTTGGAAAGCAGTGAATATAACCTGCAAGTCTAGTTTGCTACCTTCGCCCTCAATTAGATGCTTACCTATAAACTTTGCTAGATAGTTAGTGTCTTGGATGTAGGAGGTTCGCAAATCCTCGGCCTTCTTAGATAATAGCAGACCATTAGCTCGTAAATCTTGATAACCCCAAATAAGGATGCGAAGGAAACCGTCAATCTGGGAGGCAAATAAGTCATCCACTTCTTGTCGGTTTTTGCGGAAACTTTCTGGTATAGACCTATCCATTGGTATACAAATAAGCCGCCGAGCTGTAGGCGTATCTGGCAAATAAGGACGTGTATTGCCTACTAAAATCATTTTACCTTTTGCTGTATAACCCTCAATATCCCGACTATAAAGCTGTCGAAAATCTAAGGTATCCCCGCCAGTCCACATCTTAATAAAATCTCCATTTAGAGTACCATGTGGCAACTCGCTAGTCAGGATAGCTCTTGCAAATCTAATTTTAGCTAACTGAGATTGAAACCGAGAAGAAGATTTATCAAATGAATCTAGCAGAAGTTCGCCTGATATTGTAGCACTAAATTCTCCGAGGAGCTTTGACATTAGACTAAGTAAAGTTGAGCGTCCGGCATCCCCTTTAGGCGTATATGCGAGGAAGAAGTTTTTATATAAGTTCTGTCCAGATAACGAGTATCCCAGCACTTGTAACATCATCCGTGTACTAGGGTAAGCATCTATATTGGATAGAAAATCGCCAAAAGTAATGTTTGGACAACCAAAACCTAATTCGCCACAACCCCTTGCAATAAAGGATAAAATATCAGGTGCTTCTGAAGCTGGGTCATAGCTAGATGGTGTAACTATACTAAAATAATACTTACGATTATGAGGTATTAACTCATTCGTATCTAAGTTAATTATTCCATTTTGAAGATTGAGTAAATTATCATGGGTATTAAACTTATCCAAAGTTGTGTATGATAGAGTAGCCATAGCACTTATAATGTGCGCTCGTGTTGTGATATTCGAGAATTTATTAACATACTTTTGCAAAGTGCCTACCTTTTTAGAAGCCTCTTTATCCTCAAGCTTTAGAGCGGATACATAGTCTAAAATTTTACTGGTTAGCACCTTTGCTGTATTTCGGCATAATCCCGCTATGACAGCAGTATTTTTATCCTCTATCCAAATCTTGCCATCCCATACAAAAGGTGTTTTATCTACAAATAAAACACAGTTCTTATTTAGTGCTAAAACAGCAGCCGCACAACCATCATCTGTATATAGAGATTCAAGAATATCGCCCCATCCTGTAGCATCTACATTAGCATAATTGTAGGCGCTTTCAACTGTCCTTTCAACTTCTATATCACGTTCTTCACCTCGCACACCTTTAGTCCATTCTTTAAGCGAATTTATAGCTAATTCCATCTGCAATCCTTGACGCGCAAATACAAGCGCATTACTAAATAGTGTATCATTATAAGTACCAACATCAGGTGCTTTATCTAATTTTACACTACTTCGCTTGCTAATACGACTTTTCCAAAGCGTTTCGAGAAAAACTGGTAATTCGGCTAAAGAATACTCATCAGGTGCTTTTACCCATTCATATACGCCCAATTCGTACGAAGATGGTGCTAAAACTATCAAATCCTTGCAATCCATTCCCTGTAGTAAACCATCTGTATTTGATAATTCAGATGAAGTATGATAAAATAGGTGTATCCCACCAGTAGGAGTGCGTACCTCCCAAGTATCTGGTAATAACTGGCTATCCTTCAGTTGCTTATAGGTATCAAGACCTCCATTTCTTACGTCAAAGTCTAGTACTCGAATAGAGGAGGGTAGCAATGCTTGCCACGCAGATATATATGGGAAGCGTTTTACAAAGGCATCAATCTGCTCTTGCGTACTAGCTGCATTATTTGCATAATCAGATATTTTGGGTTGCTTAATCCATTTACCCTTGTCTTTGTAAATAACGGAAGGGACAATTTTTATACCGAGAGGCAAAAGAATGTTTGTAAATAAAGGTGTAGAGGCCATATTAACTCCAGAAAGTGAACAGAACAATACTTGTATTGTAACACCATTAAGGATTATACGAAATAGTACTAGAGTAGTAAAAAACCCTATGAGCCTTCCTGATAGCCTTACAATGCTACTAAATAGTAAGGCAGATACAGCCGAAGAGGGCGGACTAACAAAAGCTGAAGTATTATCTCAACGAATAATAGAAAGCTTTGTTGCCAATCTCAAATCTGGCAATCTTCGAGACTTATACAACCTGAAAAAATTACTACGTCCATTAGATAGCCCAGATATTCTAATATCCCTAGCAGAAGCCAAGCTTGCTAGTTCTGGGGCTTCTTTCCACGATAACCGTTACTCATCCTTGGATGACTTTATCAATCCTCATATCCTAACTACATCTTTTATTGAGCTGCTAACAGGCCTACTTGTAAAAGATGACGGGGAAGAAGTTCCCGTACATGCGTATATTGCTAGTCTGATTTACGAAACCCTTATGAAGAAAATAAGTGATGGTAATCTTAGCGATATTCCTACTATCATGGATATTATACAACCACTAGATACTAGCACATTGGCAGAAAGGCTGGCCGCCGCTCGGCGTAAAATTGAAGATACATATTCTGCTTATGCGATAAAGGGCGAATATGGCGATTGATATATCTGGGTTAAGTCTCTTAGAGCAGCGTATGATACGGAATAGAGTATCAACGCCATCGGTACTCTGGATTAAACCCATAAAGCTCCGAAATAACGTAGCTACATTCTATAATGACAGCGCCCATGAAATTATGCTCAGTGGGGCATCTGAAACAGGTAAAACTTTTGCATCACTTTGCAAAATCCATAACCTCCTAGCTTCTACGCCTAATGCTATTGGCATTCTAGTAAAACAGCATTATTCAAGTATAAAAATATCGGTACTACCCACATTTGACAAGGTGATAAACCTTAGTAGTGTCAAGCCTATTTTGCGAGGTGGTCAACGCCCTACACATTATGAATATGCGAATGGCGCAGTTTTATACCTTGTTGGTATGGATGATGGTAGTGGTAGCAAAATCCTATCTGCTGGTGTAGACTTTGCCTATATCAATCAAGCAGAACAATTAGCCTTGCAAGATTGGGAGTACATCTTAACCCGCTGTACTGGTCGTGCAGGGAATACTAAGAACCCGCAGGTATTTGGCGACTGCAACCCAAGTCACGATAAACATTGGATACTTCGCAGACGTAAATTTACTTTGGTATTTTACGAAACCTCGCACATGGATAATCCTACTTTATACGATGATGATGGGAAGATAACAGAACAGGGTGAGCATACCATTGCTATTCTTAATGGGCTGACGGGCATAAGACGTGATAGACTTTATCTAAACAAATGGGTGTCGGTAGAAGGTATTGTTTACGAAGACTACGCACCTAGTAAGCACAATATACAAACATCCAGTATCGTATGGGGCGCACCGGCCAATTGGCTATTTGCTAGAAGCATAGACTTTGGTTATCGAAACCCCTTTGTATGCTTATGGTTTGCTATCAATAGAGAAAGTGCCGAAGTCTATTTAATAGGCCAATACTATATGACGCAGCGAACCATAACCGAACATATTAAGCACATCGAAAAAATATCTGAAGCACTTATTCAAAGAGTAGGTTTTCGCCCTAACTACGAAGTCACTATTGCAGACCACGATAGCGATAACATAGCACTTTTGCAAGCATCGTCTATCCCTATTACAAAAGCAAATAAACGTGATATACCAGCAGGTATAGAAGCTGTTACAGAACTTTTTAGAACTGATAAGCTATTTATTTGTTCTGATAGTCTTTTTGAAGTTGATATTAAATTACTCGAAGATAAACAACCTTTACGAGTAGAAGATGAACTATTATGCTATGCTTGGAAACAAAGCACGGATGCAAAAGATATACCTGATAAGCGTTATGACCACTCGATGGATGCTCTTAGATACTTTGCAGTCTGGCTAAAAAGTCGTTTTGGTAACCTAACAGGCAATCTCGCGCAAATCAGGGGCAGAATAAGCATCCCTGTTATAGGTAGAGTACCAATGTCTAGGGCATCAGTAAATACTATCAACATTCAGAATACCCTGCCACCACGTTTAGGCTTAAAGAGATAAATAATAGTACATTCAGCCTATTGATAATGCTTCGTGTAATTATTATAATACTAATATCTTAGGAGGGATTATGAGAATACTTACTACTTGTATGAATTGCTATACTATGGAATATATTGATACTACTGAAATGGTGATAAAAGTAGATGAAAGTAATCTACGATATCGATATGTCTCAATACTTGAGGCAGATTGTGAGTATTGTGGGAGAAAAATTACTGTTGCTCAATTTGAAGAATATGATTTACGAGCAGTAGAGATGCTACTTAAGGGTTAAACTTATTATCAACAACACCACTTTGTCATTTGAAGATGGGCGCTGCCAAGTCTGCAAAGAACCTATACAGGTTCTATCAGTACAAGATAACACAGATATTACCTGCCTAATACAGTATAAATCTGCTAAATGTAGTTATTGTCAAAATGACACTATCTTGATAGAAGAGCAAAATAAAATATGGACACATTAAATACCGTGCTAATCGTGGCTCTTTTCATAGCTATTATACCCATAATAGGTTTAATAGCCTATGCGTATTTTGTTACAGGTGAGGGCTTTGCGTCTACCCCAAGAGATACTACAGATTATTGGGGCATATACAGTAAGCAAGCGCCTACTTTTACGCCTGACGGATACCTAATTAACACTGAATACTATCTACAGGAAGACTAAAATGCCGTACAATCGGGAAACATTCAACGAAGAAGCAGAAGAGCTGACTAGAAATTGGTCTAGTGGCATATTAGCAGATTACCAAATAGTCGAATTGGCTAATATAGGCATGATAGAACCTTTTGTACCTTCGTTAGTATCTACAGGGGCAGAAGGTATAAAAGCACTATCCTACGGCCTATCTTCTGCTGGCTATGATTGTAGATTAGACCCATTGATAAAGTATGCTATGCCTACAGGTAATCGGTATATGACTATGCTAGATGCAAAGGCACAAAGGCAGTCTGACTGGGAAGAGGCATCAGTAGTACTAGGAAAAGTAGCCATGTTGCCTAATGTCGTATATTTAGGTTCATCTTTAGAGTACTTTAGATTACCTAAAAATATCTGTGCAGTTTGTTTTGGGAAGTCAACTTATGCTCGCGTAGGTATTCATATCCTTACCACCCCTTTAGAACCTGAGTGGGAGGGTAATATCACGTTGGAATTTGTAAGTTTACTAAATACGCCCCATGATGTGGCTATGAATATGTTATATGTGAATGAGGGGATAGCGCAAATTCAGTTTCATCTAATGTCAGGTGCTCCTAAAGTAACCTATAGAGATAGGCGTGGTAAATACCAAGGCCAAACAGGAATAACACTAAGTCGCGTATAGATAAAATACCCCAGAGATGGGGTATTTTATTTCAAGCTAACACTAACCAAACAATCTTTTTTATGCTATAATATAGTACTGAGGTACAAGTATTTATGCGAGCTATAGGCATTTCTCTAAGTCATCATAACACACGATTATTGGCTGCACAGTGGCGGAAAATTTCTTTTGCTTTTGTGAGAAGCAGTGGCAGTACGCTGAATTTTAAGCGGTTTGGCAGCGGGTTAGACCGCGCTTTTCCTGCCCATATTAGCGATGCAAAAGCTAATGGTCTACTTGTTAGTGCGTACCATTATTTAGTCGCACCTGTAGATGGTAATAAAGCTTACACCCTTGATATTCAGGCAGAAGAGTTTCTATCTTGCATTGCTAAAGAACATACAAATATCCCACCTATGATAGATATAGAGGATAGGAAGCTTACACCCTTTATGATAAAAAGCTTCTTCGATAAATTGTCATCGTTAGCTGATTATTTATCGTACAGCTCCTTATCAATTATGCGTAGTATCTACAAAGAATATACTTATCCTGAGTATCTGAAGCTGAGGTATCTTGCACGTTATCCCTATGATTTATTACCTGAAGCTGAAGCAGGCTTGCTAATAGATAGCAATTATATACGAGGGTTACAAACACAGCCTGCACCTTTCAAATCTGACTTCTGGCAAGTAACTGGTAAGGGTAAGTTTTCTAAAAATTCCCAGAATGTAACGTTAGAAATTTTTGATGGTGACAAACATGCGCTCATATCAAAGTATCCTGTAAGTCGCGTTTGGGTAAGGGAAAGCGTGCCGCCAACGCCGCCTGTTCCGCCAACGCCGCCAGTTTCGCCAACGCCGCCTGTTCCGCCAACGCCGCCAGTTCCGCCAACGCCGCCAGTTCCGCCAGCACTGCGTAAGCTTGGTGCGCATGTACTTGCCCTGACACCAGATGTCTTTTTGCTAAGTACAAAAGCAAGTGTTGTCAAACTGGTTAATAACTACCAAATAGCAGGGGAATTACGCAAGGCTAACCCAGCTATAAAGATTATAGGGCGTGTCTGGGCTGATAATATCCCTATACCAGATATGCGAATATCACCTGAACAGGCTGCGCATGAATGGGTAGAAAGACAAAAGCCTATCTATCTTGCAAATCCTGATATTGAGTATTGGGAAGGTGCAAATGAGCGGTCTTTCAATAACGAAAATGAAGCCAACTGGTACGCAAATTTTGAGCTAACACGCACTAGATTACTAGCCAGTATTGGTCGTAAAAGCGTTGTGGGTAACTTTTCTGTTGGCTACCCCGATGTAGGTGTTCCTTATGCCCAACAAGGTAATTGGAATTACTGGGATACTTTTATATCTATTCTAGGGGAAGTTAATGCATTAGGCGGTCTACTAGGTTTACATGAATATAGTGTACATTTTCTATGGAACTTCACAACACAAGGAAACGTTTCTTTAGATGCACCTGCAGTAGACCTATCTAATGTAGGTTGGCTTACCCTACGCTATCGCATGGTACTAAATAGAATGAAGCAAAAAGGTATATCTTGCCCTATCGTTATAACCGAGCTTGGGCTTGATAAAGTACCTAATTTAGCTTCTAATCTACCACAAGGCGGCTGGAAGGCTATGTCTGGGTATATAGCAAGTAAGGGCTTAAATCCAGAAGAGTTTTATGCTAAACAGCTCTTATGGTATGAAAAAGAGTTGATGCTAAATCCCGAAGTAATTGGTGCTACTATTTTTACAGTAGGCAGCACAAATGATTGGGCGGAATACGATATAGCAAACACATCTGTTGTAAAAAGGTTATTAGAATGACATCGGCTGAAGTAGCAATACTCCTTGCAAATGGGGCTTTACTTGCCCTAATATCGTCATTGCTGGAAAATATAGAATACTTTCAGAAGCTTGCATCTAATACAAAACAAAACGTTATTACGGCGATAGTCATTATCATAACGTTAGGAGTAACTTATATTTATAAGCCTGCTGATACTGGTTGGCTATTATATATTTGTGAGGTACTTACGAAGACTTTGATATTTTGGGCAAGCATAAAAGGCTACCACCTTAGCGTTAAAGATAGAAATGTTGACGATAGCCTGTCATAAGATACAAACTAGCGTACGGACATGTTACCGAAAAATGAGAGCAAGGTTATGGCTACTACTAAGATGCATTAAAATACACTTTTTACGATAACTATGACTATAAACATCGTAGACTTCATTATGACAAACCTAATTACGTTATTGGCTACTATAGGTGGAGCAATTGCATGGGTGCTTAAGTTTCAAGCTGATAGTAGAAGTCGAAAGTTAGAAGAAGTCAACATACTTCTGCAAACACACAAGACTACTGCGCAATGGTTTTCCGACCAGTTAGATAATACGCGGGAGCGTTATGAAGAAGTTTTAGCACAAATAGAGAAGCTAAGGGAGGATAACCACAAGTTGATGGATTCTAATCGAGAATTGATACGCTTGAATACAGACTTGAAAAAGCGAATACAAGAATTGGAGGAGGATTTTATGAAGTTGTCCGCTAGAATACCTGAAAGGATTGATAATGCTCCTTTGTAGCCCTGTCTCAAATATAAGCCCACATCTACTCCCCAATAAAGATTGGAGTATTGCCACTAAATTCTTGCAAGTGTACGATTATGGGTATCATACCGGCGTAGACTTAAACAAGAATTTTGAAAATGGCGTAATGCGTTGGAATGATGATGCTTTGAAACCCCTATACGCAGCAATGGATAGCGAAGTAACTTTTGCTAGAAACGTTGGAGGAAGCTGGAATAGTCTCCTTGTTCTAAAAGTAGCATGTCAAGAATTTCTATTCTTTAGATATGGCCACATTGCCAACATAAGAGTTAAGGAAGGCCAGCAAGTCCGCGTAGGTGAACACATAGCTAATATAGGCAAATCGGGCGGCAGCTTCGGTAACCACCATTTGCATTTTGAAGTCATTACAGATAAATTCGTGCTGCAAAATCCCTCGCGCTGGCATGGTGGAGATGAAAGGCGTGCTAGGACGCTATATGTAGACCCTGTACAATTCTATTCAAGCTTCAACACTTACTTAGCTACGCAAGAGTGAAGCCTTCAGGCACTACATACTTTTGATGTACATATTTGACTATCATACCTGTAGACTTTGATAAAACAGGTATATATCCGTGACTAATTATTTGATTATGTGTCAAATGAATACGGGTATTCTCAGTAGTACCGTTTTGACGCAAAGGTGAAGTCTCATTTAGTACAAAATAAAGAGCTTCTTCATTTTCTGTTTTAGCAAAAGAAACGTAAATAACATCAGGTAAGTTCTCAGGACTGTAAGTATATACACCCTGCTTACTAAGTGCTGTAGCTCTTGAAGTATTGAAAGTATCAATAACCCCATTCTTTCGTAAAGAAGTCAAGTGCGTCTTGATACTTGTCGAAAGAGTTGGAAAGCCTATCATATTAGCTAATGCCACAGATGTTAGTCTATCCGTATTACTAGCATAGAATAAAATTACATCTATAGCAAAATAGATACTACGCAATGTAGCTGCAGAATTTCTACTAAGATGCTTTTCTGCGCATTTAGAGTATTCACCTGTATCTATCATGCGCTCTATTTCTGCATCAATATCATTAGTAATATCGGTGCTGACATTCGTAGCTTTAAGATACTCGCTGATAACTTGTAGTGTCTGTGAATTCTTGTACATTTTTGATAGCCCTCTAAGTCTTATATAGTAACCTTATATATTTAGAGTATAACAAAGGGTATTTACCTTGTAAATAGTTATTTTATCCTATAGTTTTACAAACTTTTGATACCCACCAGTAAGACAAAGGTACTATAGTATAGTACTAGGTATACTGGTATAATAGTACTTAAATGACAAGCGCCTTATAAAAGGCGCTTGTCACAGGGGAGGGAGGGAGGAGAAGGAGGGCAACAGACTTCTTTATTATAGCAGTAATCTTTTAGTAAGTCAACGATAAAAAGGGTAAAATACTAATATGTTAGAAGTAAAACAGCGTATTATTGAATTTATAAATAGGCGACAAGTTTTTGATAGTGTACCAGCAGAATTAGTCAAGCCTGACGGTTCTGACTGGATAGTTCCTATCCCACCTGATGTATATTATGGTATATCCCCGAAATTGCAAGTTATGGATGTTGTAAAGACAAGAGGGTTTTTAGTGGGCAATGTGGTAACATACGTTTTACGGGCAGGAAAGAAGACCCCTAATCCTTTATCGGACTTGATAAAGGCTAGAGATAATCTTGATATTCTAATTAGTTTAGTAACTTCAAATGATAAGTGAGGTGTATTTAAAAGCAATATCCCTGCTATTAGGTTATGCCTACTTAGCAGGGATATTGTTTATTGGTATAAAGGATATTAGGAAATACGCACCTACTTTAAAACGGCGTGCGCCTTCAAAACGTGCACGAAATCTACGAAAGTCGCGTCATCCTTGACGGCATGGATGATAAATGAGTATATCATACTTCCTGAATCTGTAGAAGAGCTAATTAGTGTTAAAGGCATCATAAAATGATTTACGCGAAAAGTGGACACCTTTTTTGCTAAAGCCCAAATCTCTTTTTGAGCAGTCGACATAACAGTATTATCATTTATAGATGTGATACATTCACTCAGAATTTGATATAATACTGAAATTAATGCACTATCAGATATAGGCACATAGTAGGTACGAAGAAAGCTTGTGCATAACTTTAGCAAATAGTCAAAATCTTGATAACCCATATCAAGAATAAAATATGGCATATTAGCTAAGCTTATAAGTACTTCGTTTGCTCTATCCCTAGCGAAAGTATTACCATTTTCAGAGCTAGTAGCCAGCACATAAGTAGCAGTTTCATGCGCAAGGTCGAGTAGACTTACCATTTTCATTTTACAATCTCCACACAATCTTCACATTGGCCTGATGCAGTAGTAGAAGTGACTTTTTTGCCACAAGTAGAACAAGTTGTCATGTTACCCTCTTATTTTCATAAATACTAAATATCTGAACCATTTAGAAGCGCAGATAAGCTGATAGGGAATATACCCTTGATAAGCTTATGAACAGCCTGCGCATATTCTCTAATTTCGTACTGCGCATCAGGTTTGCTGCGCTGGGCAATAAAATGTGATACGCTTTGCAAGCTACCACTCCAAACCCAGTTTGTGTACTGAGCATTTGCAGGTAGGAATAATCGAGCTAATTCAGGAGCTACACCATCTTCTAAGGCAGACTTGTATAACTGTAATGCTTGTTCTTGAAGTAGTGTTAGGGCATAAGTAAGTTTATCACCTTTTTCAATAGACAAAGGTTCTCCGCTACCTTGCTTACTTTTCTTCGGTGTTGACCTCCAAGAAGCCCCGTCTGGTACATAGAATTTCGGTTCATTGCTTAGGTATCGGCGGCTTTCTTCATTCCAACCATCCATAGTATGGTCGCTCCCAACAACATACTTCCACCACTGCCTTGCCACCATGACAGGGGCATAAATCTCAAAAGATAGGAAGGCGTGTCTGAAAGGGCTTGTATGGTCATGCTTTGCAAGATACTTGATGAGCTTTTCATCTTTTTCGGTCATTTCTCTTACATGCTTATCGTATGATACGCGAGCAGCATTTGCTACACTTGTATCATCTCCCATAACATCTATAAGTCTTACAAAACCTAAGTCTAATACAGGTTCTTTCTCTAAATCTGTTTTCATTTTATCTCCTAATAGCTGTGAAATGGGGCTGAAAGGAGTCGAACCTTCCACCAAGCGATTATGAGTCGCCTGCTCTAACCTATGAGCTACAGCCCCAAAATATATAAACCAGTACCCTTGATAGGCCTCGAACCTACTACCCGCAGATTAGAAGTCTGCTGCTCTATCCAAATGAGCTACAAGGGCGAATATGTAATTATTTTACAACCTTATCTGTATTTTGAATATCCCCAATAGGTACTAATTTTGAACCTACTACAGTGATAGAAAACCCATTATGCATGGGCTTATACTCAACAGATAAACCTAAATCTCTTAGTCTATTTAGCAGGTTAATGAGTATATCGAGAAGTCTAGCTCGTGTCTCATCTTTTGTTTCTTGAGGAGGTTTCATTCTAAGTCTCCTAGCTAAAGCATTTTGCCCGTAGTATTTTTTTCTACTATCGGGTAAGATTTTGAACATCCCACCATAAACATACTTTCTATCTCCCCCTACTTTACGCCAACCCCAAGTAGCACCTGAGCATTCATCGCGCCACTCAAAGGTGCTACGGGGTAGGGCTTCTGTAGGGGTTATTCGTTTGGGTTATCTTTCGCAGTAGGTTCAGGGCGGCCTAATAGTCGTTGTGCATAGCCTCGTGCTTGTTCTTGCAGAACTTGAATAGATGTATCATCCCCTAGAAGCTTGCTAGTCATATCAAGTACCTGAGTATCTAATTTTAGACGTAAAGCGGCTTCTTGCAGCATACTGTTATATCTAGTATCTGCATCCTGTAAAGTAAGCAAGTTATCTAGCTCATCTTTATCAGATGTAATCTTATGATTGATACGCGCTTTTACACTTGCAGGGTGATGCCATCCTAAAAGTATGCCAGCAGTAAGACAGACTACAGGCAAGATAGGTGATATGTATAAGACGTAAAAATCTGCCCAGCCGTATAAGTCTACTTGCATTTTTACAAGACCACTAATCATTAAGTTAGCAATATCTATGATAATGCAAATAATAAGTACTACCATGTTAGCAGTTAGAAAAGAACCGTGCGCTTCATGTATAAAAAATATACAGGCTACTAGAAGTAAAGCAGGCGTGTTGAAACCTACAAAGCGCACAGACTTCTCGAAGAAGCCCATGTCATTGGGCATGAAAGCCATTGCTAAAGTCGTACCAGCCCAGATACTTGCTAAGGCTGCCAAACCCTCAATAATTCGTAGGACAATCAAGCCTATAGGTGTTGATGGCTTATGCAAGCGTTTTCTAAAGTCTTCGATAGCTGAGTTACTCATTTAATCCCTCATATATAAATACTGGTGTATCACCAAATTTCTCATGTAGTACAATTTGCAAGACCCTACATTCAATGTTAGGGCTTAGTTCCTTTTTGATACTTTGCATAGTCAAAGCCCTTGCAATAAAGCTATTCTTATTATCCCCCGACATTACAATTGGGATTATAGAAGTGACAACTTTGCTTGTCGTATCGTACAGTACTAAGACAGTAAGTGCAGAGTATCTGTAGGAGTCTCTTAGCACTTTTTCAACTTGTTCGGATAAGTCAAATAGCACATACTCACCATCACGGCTAAGCCCTACATCAAACATCTCAGGGTGGCTTTCTTTGAAAAACGATTCTGCTTCCTCCCGCATATCGCAGTGAGATAGTTGTGCATGATAGAGTAGAGAATCGCCGAATAGAGGATAATAATACCCCACAATTAAAAAGTATTTCATCTAAAAATACCTGCAATAGTGAAAATACCGCAAGCTAACAGAAAGATGATAATAGTCTTGATTAGGTTCCCCATTAGTACGCTTATAGATTTTTCAAAGTCTTCTTTGCTCATATTTTCCTCCACATATAATACTATTATTGTAACAAGCTAGGTTTATAAAAGCTATCCCCAATAAGTACTAATTATAGGAATGACACATATAATGCGAGTAGTATATTTTTAGCTGTAAGTATTGTAGAAAAACAATAATTATTTATGCGGTTGATACGGATTGCACAAATAAATGGTAAAACACCCCTAAAATCGACTTAAAGTTATTTAAAAAATATGCGTGAGTGTATAGTAAAGAAATAATACGCACTTAAAGCAGAAGTGTGGTTGAAGAAGCTATTTTGCCTATCCTTGACTTTTACAGATAAGCTGGTATAATTGGGTTACATTTACTTTATTTACTTTATTTTTACAAGAAATTATGTACTTATTATAAATTATTATATGTTCACGCATATTTTTTAAATAACTTTAAGTCGATTTTAGGGGTGTTTTACCACAATTTCCTGCTGTAATATAGCTAGGTTTCAAATAAAAATTATTTCATCACAACCCAGCAGCTCCTTTGCATTTAGCGTAGGGCATTCGTAGGTTTCATCCACACCTTGCATATTTAGCAAAATTATAGACAGTGTATCTTTTTTATGGTAGAATATGTTAGGAGAATATATGTTACAAACAATACTAATGAGTGCTATTTTGTTAGGGCTGACACATGCTTGCATTTCCTTCTTTTTTGATGGTATTATGCTGAGTAAGGGGAACTTTCCAAATATACTATGGACTAATAATATATGGCGCAATTTACAACGATTAGCGCCTAAGCCTTTTGCGTGCAGCCTATGTTTAGTAACTTGGCTGACCATTATTCGTTGTGCTGCAGGTATTCTGGTGGCTAAATATATGCTTCATATCGTGCTGACACCCGTAGACTACATAGTACTTCTTGTGTCTATTCCGGTTACTTACGCTGCCACTTTATTTTTTCTAAGCGGGGTGGGCATAAATGACATACATTAGTTTAATAACCCGTCACATGGGGTTAAAATATAACAAGGGTGATTGGCAAACATGTGCTTGCAGGGGTACAATAAGAGTAGCTACTCCCGCACCTGATACACGCCCAATGGTTATGACTTCAGGTGGTACTTATGTTAAAAATTTCGATGGTACTCAATACTCTATTAATCGTATGATGGGTGTTGTAACTCTCGATATTCCAAATGTATTAGCAGATGCACTTAAATCAGAAGGTTTAGCAAGAGAATTTCAACCTGCTACAGATACACATATTCAAGGTATCTTAGTCCATATCAACTCTATTGTAAAATGAGCATACCCTATCGCAGTGTAGTTACCGTCCCTATAGCGCAAAACCCGCTTACTCCAATAGCGCCAGATAAAGTGCCTTTGGAATTTAAGGGGGATTTGAGTAGGGATAGAATACCCATAGATGCATCTCGCCAATTTGCGGCTTTAGTAAAGCTGCCTGTAGCCTTTGACGACATAACAGGGCAGCTAAGTCATAAAGCTTATCAAGAAATGCTATATGATGAAGAAGTAGCATCTGCTGTAAAAGTATTGACTATGGGTATACTGAGCAGGGGTATAGAAATATCGCCCCAGCCTAATTGTTATAACGAAGAAGAGCGAGAAATAGCGGCACGCATAGCAAATGAATGTCAATGGGCAATAGATAATTACCCCAATCTAACACTAACTTTGCAAGAGATGTTAGATTATATACCATTCGGCTCAAGCTTAGCCGTGGTAGAATGGGGTACAGTGCCTATGCGAGATAAAATTCGCCTAACTTTTACAGCAATAAATAAGAAACCTATTGGTACATTCCAATACTTTGTAGATTCGAATAATAAGCTGCTAGGCGTTGTATCTACTGCTTTAGCCAATAATCTAAGCAATAACACCTATTATGCTATGGCACAGGCTCAGGTAGATAGGTCAAACTATGTACCCGTGCAGCAGTTACTACACTTTAGCTCTAGTGCTCTTGACCCTCGCGGTAATAGTTACCTTCGTGCTGCCTATGCGTCTTGGTGGCTTAAACAAGCAGTCCTAAACTACCTTTCTAAGTTTCTAGCTAATTTCGCTACCCCTGCGATATGGGGTACTGTTCCCAAAGACGCTGCAGATGTTTGCAAACAAGATGCAGATGGTAATATAATTGCTACACTTTCGGCTACTGAAGCACTGGCTGAAGCTTTGGCAGAATTCCAAGCTAATAGCTATGGCGCTTTTCCTGCTGAAACCCATATCGCAACAGTAAACTTCTCTGATAATGGTAGTATCTTCAGGCTCGTACTTGAAATGATGAACCGTGCCATTGTGCGAGCTATTTTATCGCAAAGTCTAGCTACTTCTGAAGGAGAACATCAATCAAGAGCAGCAGCCGAAACGCATCAGGATATTGCATCCTTGCATATTTTGCAGAATAGAATGCTTGTATCAGATGTTATCACGACACAATTACTAAAACCTTTTGTACGTTATAATTGGGGTGAGCAATATGTACACCTAACACCAAAAGTAGACTTAGGCAGCGGCTCAGGCTTCCCATTATCCCTCGAGGGTGTCGCCACTCTTGCAAGGTCAGGGTGGCCTTTTACACCAGAACAGGTTGAAAAGATTAACAACCTTATTGGTATTCCACAATAATATGATATAATAGATACTATGACAGAAATTCTGCTACGGTACATGCCTTATAATTCTCGTGATGCTGATAATCAGTTTTTTGCCCCTGATACAGTACAGGATAATATAGGCATTCTACCTCGTATTATTCATATTCACGGCTACGCTATGGGTTTCGATGACGAACCTATGGCAGATATTTTAGAGTATCCCATTTATAAAGAAGATGGGCGGTATGTAAAAATAAGCCTACGGGATACCGAGCGCAAGAATGAGTATCTAAAAGCGTTAGAGAAAGGTGAATTATACTGCAGCTTAGGAGGTATTAGCCAATTCTATAACGTAGCAGATGATGGTAAGGTAGTATCTTTGTCAGTAGTTGAAATATCACTTGTACCTTTGTCAAGTGGTTATAGACCGAAGAATTTCTACGCAGTGGCCGAAAAGGTAGCTAAAGGTTACCTAAAGGCCGTAAAGTCTTTTAAGAAGAACAAAAGGATAACTAAAATGGATGTAAGACCAATCGTTGAGCTATTACTTAGTATGCTTGACAAACCTGAAGAGGATGAAGCTCCTACTACCCCTGTGGCTATGAGCGCCTGTCAAGCATGTGAAGATGAAAAGAAAAATTTAAAGGCACAGCTAGATGATATAACGCAAAGATTTGATGCGTATAAAGCTGAAGCTACTCCACAAATAACCGAATTGCAATCTTTGAAGGCAGTGGCTAAAAGAGAAGCTAAAGCAGATGCCTATAAAGCCGTTGCGGAAGGTACTACTACCCCTGCGAATGAAGAGAATTTACAGGTTGTACTTAATGCTTTGAAAACGCTTGATGTAGCGAGTAAAACTAATTTTACCGAGGCATTAAAGGCACTTTTAGCGCAGCCTTCACCTGTTACTGTTACAGGTAAAGTTCTACCTTCCCAAGCATCAGTGTCACCTGAACTCAACGCAGATGAAATAAACAATGCGGTTAATTTACTAAAGAGAAGTCTTAACTAATGAGTAATAATACTGTTCCTTGCGC
>ERZ1026800.602-NODE-602-length-29057-cov-4.116039_pt1 | contig 29057 bp, 23 predicted proteins | sample MGYA00520873_ERZ1026800 | MGnify/ENA primary metagenome ERZ1026800 (study PRJEB33270, sample SAMEA104284475) | anaerobic digester metagenome | biome: Anaerobic digester microbiome; feature: mesophilic sludge digester; material: Anaerobic digester biomass | place...
AGGATACTTATGGTGCGCTTTATAACTGGTGGGCTGCAAATGAAAAGATCACATCCATCTGTCCGGCAGGCTACCATGTGCCCAGCGATGAAGAATGGCTCACTCTGATAAACTATTTAGGTGGTGAGGACATTGCCGGTGATAAATTAAAAGCAGCTGGTGAACAGTTTTGGTCCTCAGGGAACTATTCCACGAATGAAACCGGTTTTACCGCGATGCCGGGCGGTTGGCGCAGTCATATGGATGGAACGTTTAGTTCAAAAGGATGGAAGGGATACTGGTGGACTTCATCTCCGAGAATTAATGAGGACAACGGGTATCGGGTGGATATGTTAGCTTCATGGCCTGGAGCATATTTTGGAGAATTAAGTAAGAAATCAGGCTATTCAGTAAGATGTGTCAAAGACAACTGATCAAAGACATTGTCGTGCGGTCTTGCAGTCTTGCAGTCGTGCGGTCTCTTCTAATGCAGCACATCGCCTATAATACATCGCCTGTAATACATTATACATTGTCTTGCAGTCTTGCGGTCTTGTAGTCTTGTGGTCTATTCACATGTGGCTGACTGTCAGAAATAAAGCCCAAAACACGTTATAACATTGTTATAACGGAACGGTACGCGGAGCGCGGGGTTCTCCTAATGAACATGGGTCACCCGTATTACCCCTGGGGAAATTGCTGACGGCCACCCTTCCAGGGTGGACCCCAATGCTACTGCCCTTTACCCCGGGCGAAACCGGGGTACAACCCCGGAGGGGTTGACTTCCAATTTGCAGGTGAAAGTAGAAAAAAACGGCACGCGGCGTGCGGCTGGCGGTTCGGGCTTTGTGTATTTAAAGTTCAAAGCTTCGGGTTAATTATGAATTATGAGTTATGAATTGCTAATTGTTAATTGCCATTTAAAGCGTTTAGAGTTAAGCGTTTAGCGTCCTTTAAAGTCAATGCCTCATTGTATGAGACCGCAAGACCGCAAGACCGCGACCGAAGGGAGCAAGACTTTCCCTGTGCCCTGCGCCTTGTAAACATGCAAATTAATAAGATAAAAATTCGGATTGTTAATTTACTTTTTCATAAATTTACAGGAGATACTTTACAACTTTTATAAAACATATAGTCATGAACAGGATTATTATTTTCAGAGTAATATTAATAATCGCGATATACTCTTTGTTACAGGCAGGATGTAAAAAGCCCGGCGGTTCCGGACTGCCGGTAGACGCTGACGGCAATGAATATGATACAGTGGTTATAGGTAGTCAGGTATGGCTCGCGGAAAACCTGAAAACCACTAAATATAACAATGGAGTTCCTGTTCCGTTAATTACAGACAATGACACATGGGCTTCCAGGTCTACTGCAGCATTTTGTTGGTATGATAATGATCCTTCACTGAAGGATACTTATGGTGCGCTTTATAACTGGTGGGCTGCAAATGAAAAGATCACATCCATCTGTCCGGCAGGCTACCATGTGCCCAGCGATGAAGAATGGCTCACTCTGATAAACTATTTAGGTGGTGAAGACATTGCCGGTGATAAATTAAAAGCAGCTGGTGAACAGTTTTGGTCTTCAGGGAACTATTCCACGAATGAAACCGGTTTTACCGCGATGCCGGGCGGTTGGCGCAGCCATATGGATGGAACGTTTAGTTCAAAAGGATGGAAGGGATACTGGTGGACTTCATCTCATGGAATTGATGATGACAGCGGGTTGAATGTGGATATGTTAGCCTCATGGCCTGGAGCATATATAACAGGACATAGTCTAAGTAAGAAAGCAGGGTTTTCAGTAAGATGTGTCAAAGATAACTGATCAAAGACATTGTCGTGCGGTCTTGCAGTCTTGCAGTCGTGCGGTCTCTTCTAATGCGGTATATTGCCTATAATACATCGCCTGTAATACATAATACATTGTCGTGCGGTCTTGCGGTCGTGCGGTCTTGCGCCTTGTGTCATTTGTTAATTGTTAATTGCTAATTGCTAATTGCCATTAAAAGCGTTCAGGGTTAAGCGTTTAGTGTCCTTTAAGGTCAAAGCCTCATTGTAAGAGACTTGCAAGACCTGCACGACTTGCAAGACCTGCAAGACCTGTACCCACCCCCAATGGTGCCTGTCATCCCTCGCCGAACCTTCCGCGACTCACCTTGCCTGACCCGGTAAAACTTTTCAAAGCGGACAATAAGTTATACAGCAAGCCGTATCGCGTTGCCGGCAGAGACAACAAGAGCCATTTTTTCATATTTAAAGTTCAGAAATGTAATGTTTGATGAAAATACCCGTTCTTATTTAGTTTGGCAGATGGTTTTATCCACATGTTACTGTTCGACGGATTTTTCCGTAAATGTACACTAATCGGAAAATGAAATAAAAAGAATGTTGTTGAACTTTGTTTTTATTAGGGCAGTGCATAAAGGACGATGGATGAAGCAAGTGAAAAAAAATATTTACATTTACCCCTTTCAAAAAAATAGCCGGTGAGATCGGGACAGGTACTTCTTGCTACAATATTATCAGTCACAATACTGTCATCCTGTAATAGAAACAAATGCAGGGACCTCGTTCAGGGGGAAATCCACTATGATGTCAGTTTCAAGGGTCATATCTCACGCATGCCGAAGGAAATATTGCCCAAAAGTCTTGTCATATCCTTTAAAAACGATAAAATATTATATGAGCTCGTTTCTCCGTTTGGCAATTCCGGAATAATAAACCTGGCCAATCCCGCGAAGGAAATTTATGATACATACATAAGCATGTTTACCCTGAAGTATTTCTATCCTTCTAAACCGGGCGAAATCTATCCGGGATTCGAATCAATGAAGGGGATCAATATCAGGAAGACATCGAAGACATCAGTAATATGCGGCTTCAATTGCAAGCATGCCGAAGTTACCCTCCCTTTCGACAGGTCAAAGGTGTTTAATATATGGTACACCACTGAAATACCTATATCTAAACCAAACGCTTCCACTCCTTTTCAGGAGATTGACGGAGTACTTATGAACTTTTTCTTCGTAATCGGTTCCTCCGAATTCCACTTTGAGGTACAGAATGTTTATAAAAAAGAGATTCCCGATAAAGCATTTGAAAGAAGGCAGAAATTCAAAAGAGTCTCGAAAAATGACATAAACAGATTTATCGACAAAATAGTGAACTTTTGAAAGGCTCCTGTCGGGTATTCCAATAACCCTGTCTGATCCCGGTCTGAGAAGACCTGTATGTGAGTTAACAACAAGCTCTTTTGCCGGTATTGCCGTGCTGCATGCCTTTCAAAGTTTCCTTTCCCTTCCTTTCCGATTTCCAAATTTATTACCTTTGGGGTGTTTTTTGGTTTGTGTGTAATTGAGACGATATGCGCAAAAAGAAGGAAAGCAGTAGTAAAAAATCGTCAAAAACAAAGGCAAAATCAAAGCCTTTCTTCAAGGATGAAAGAGTCAGTTTCATAATAGGGATTATGATATCAGGCTTTGCCGTCTATCTGCTTCTGGCATGTATTTCATACCTTTTCTGGTGGGAAACAGATCTCAGCCTTGCCGATTCCAGCGTTATTTCCAATGCCGATATCAAGGTCAGGAACTGGTCGGGAAAGAGTGGCCATTTCCTTGCTAAAATGTTAATCGGTTACGGATTCGGGTACGGGGCTCTGCTGATACCCCTGATTGTCGGCGTTATCGGGCTCAAGCTTCTCAAATTCCCGAAGCTTACGCTATGGAAGCTGATTGTCAAACTGAGCTTCGCGGTTATAATCATTTCTCTTATACTGGGCTTCATTTTCGGAAATGCCGACGGATACCTTGGCGGTGGTCCCGGAGGTGCCCAGGGATTCAAGATAACCGAATGGCTTAACTCCTTCGCCGGCAAGATCGGCACAGGGATTATCCTTTTGTTTCTTACTATAGGATATCTGGTCTTTGCACTGAGATTCAAACCCGAGACTTTCACGAAAACCATTCCATCCACAATAATAAGCGTCATTCCATCAGTCCCGGGCTCCTCATCCGGAGGACCGGCCGGCGATTCCGAAACTGCAAAGGATAATGAGAAGGAAAAGGATGAATTGGAGTTTGTTGTAAAACGCCCGACTGACAATGATTACGACAGTGAGTCGTCAAGAGGGCCTATAGTCCATGTCCTCGGGAAAGACGGTCAGAATACCAAAACCACCGAAAAGCTGCCTATCAACATCACCAGGCCCTTAGCAACTGATGTCCTGCCCGATCACGAGGTTCAAAGGATAATTGAGAATTATGACCCCAAACTCGACCTGTCAAGATACAAATACCCTCCGGTATCACTTCTTACCGACCATAAATCGGAATTTGAATTCGACGACCGGGAAGTCATCGAAAACAAGGAAAACATTATCAAAACACTTGGCGACCACAATATTGCCATAAAGCATATTTCCGCCACGGTAGGTCCGACAGTCACCCTATACGAGATAGTTCCCGAAAGAGGTATCCGTGTCGCACGTATCAAATCGCTCGAAAACGATATTGCCCTTAACCTGTCGGCTCTGGGAATTAGAATAATAGCCCCTATCCCCGGACGGGGAACGGTGGGTATTGAAGTCCCCAACAAGAAGCCTGAGATAGTATCGATGAAATCGCTCATCACTTCGAAGGCATTCCAGGAATCAAAATTCGACCTTGCCCTTGCACTCGGCAGGACAATCACCAATGAACCTTTCATTGTCGACCTGACAAAGATGCCTCACCTTCTTGTAGCAGGCGCCACCGGACAGGGTAAGTCAGTAGGTATCAATGCAATTATTACTTCGCTCCTTTACAAGAAGCACCCGTCGGAAGTAAAACTGGTGCTTATCGACCCGAAAAGGGTGGAACTTCCCCTGTATTCAAAGATAGAGCGTCACTTCCTGGCAAAGCTTCCCGGCGAGGAGGATGCAATTATTACCGACACCCAGAAAGTTATAAACACTCTGAATTCCCTGTGCATCGAGATGGACAACAGGCTCGAACTTATGAAGGATGCTCAGGCCAGGGCTATCAAGGAGTACAACGAGAAATTCATATCAAGAAGACTCAACCCGGAGAAAGGCCACCGATACCTTCCCTACATCGTTCTTATCATCGATGAGTTCGCTGACCTAATCATGACAGCCGGAAGGGAGATTGAACCTCCGATAGGGCGCCTTGCCCAGCTTGCAAGAGCTATTGGTATCCACCTTATCATCTCAACACAGCGTCCTTCGACAAATATTATCACCGGATTCATTAAGGCTAACTTTCCTACACGCATAGCCTTCAGGGTATTCTCGTCGATCGACTCAAGGACGATAATCGACGCAACAGGGGCCGAACGGCTGGTGGGACGCGGAGATATGCTGGTATCCTCAGGTGCCGAAGCTATAAGAGTGCAGTGCGCGTTTGTCGATTCAAATGAAATAGAACAAGTTACCGAATTCATCGGATCACAGCAGGGTTATCCCGACGCCATGCACCTTCCCGAGTATATAGACGACAGCGAGGGCGGACTGCAGGATGTCGACCTTAAAAAAAGAGATCCTATGTTTGAGGAAGCAGCCCGGCTTGTCATACAGCACCAGCAGGGATCCACATCCCTTATCCAGAGAAAACTGTCGATAGGCTATAACAGGGCAGGCCGCCTGATCGACCAGCTTGAAGCCGCGGGAATAGTCGGTCCATTCGAGGGAAGCAAGGCAAGGGAGGTCCTTATTTCCGATTATACATATTTGGAACAGATTTTGAAGGATATTGAATAAAAACATCTTAATGATAAGACTTCCTGCAATAATCATCCTCGCGGCAGCCTCACTCGGCCTCTCGGCCCAGAACGATCCGGCTGCCGTTAAGGTACTAGAAAACTTCTCGGCCAAAGCAACAAAAGCTCCCTCGGTATCAATGCAATTTACACTGGAAACCGTCGATCAGGTCGAAGGTACATCAAACAGACTCAAGGGTTCGGCTATTCTGAGCAAAGACCGCTACAGGATTGAATTGCCAGAAAATATATTATGGTACAACGGGGAAAACATGTGGAGCTACCTTCCCGATGTGGAGGAAGTGACCATTACCAAACCTGACAGGAATGACGATTCGTTCATGGCAAAGCCATCAGCAATATTCACCATCTGGAAAAAAAATTACAAATCCCGCCTTCTTGAAGAGAGAACGGCTTCGTACTTAATCGACCTGTATCCCGAAGACATCAACAGCGACCATGTAAGGATCAGACTCGAAATTGGCAAAGCCGGGCTTGATCTCAAGGGCCTTGAATACAAATACAAAAACGGGATTACAGTGATGCTGAAAGTGACAGGCTACGACCTCAGCTATAAACCGGACGACTCCGAATTTGCCTTCTCAGCGGCCAAATACAGAGGTGTTGAAATAATCGACATGCGCTAACCCCTGGCGGTAATGCAATTCACTTACATGAAGAATTAGTCCTTAATACCGGCTATTTATGGACATATTTTTAATACATTTCGGGGATATAATATTAAAACATACTCATCTACATTTGCATTAATAATGTACAGCACTCATAAAACATATATCAGGTCTGATAAACAGATGACTGCTCTGCTGAAAGAGAATCCTTCATTACTGCTATTTCTCGAACACTTTGAAATCGATTTTTGCCTGGGAGAAATAACTGTGAATCAGATATGCTCAAAATATAATCTTGATCAGACAGCTTTTATACTGATTGGGAATCTGTACAATGATTTTTACCCAAACGAACAAGATGTCAGTGCTATAAAGGATCCGGAGATTCTGATCCGATTCCTTAAAAACAGTCATAATTATTACAAAGATGACAAATATCCCGAAATTAAAGGCTATATAGGACAATTAAAGACCCGTCAGAATTCAGAAAATATACATTTAATTGAGCAATTCTTCAATTCCTACTTCAATGAAGTTCTGGAGCATCTTGATTATGAAGATGAAGTGGCATTTCCGTATTTTTACAATTTGATGAAGAATAACAATGAAGCAAGAAAAGACTTCTCGGCAAAGGAATACCTGGAACATCATACAGATATCGAAACCAAGCTTGATGATCTGAAAAACCTTCTGCTCAATCATATCGTGCTTGACAAGGATCTTACCATCAGAAGAAAATTTCTTCAAAGTTTGTTTGAGTTTGAGAAAGATCTGAGAATCCATTCTGTTATTGAAGAGAAGATACTTTTACCGGTTGTTACCCAGTTAGAGGGCATTAAGAGAAATGGATAAATGCAGGATCAATATAGCAGTCCTTGAATCCTCCGATATTATCTATGAAGGGCTCTCCAATCTCCTTCTTAAATCAGGAGAGCACTACTACCTGTACAGGATAAAAGATATGGAAGACCTGAGCAGACGATACGGGGATATCAGTTTTAATATTGCTATAATTAATCCTGTGGCTTTACAGAATAAAAAACATGAATTTCAAAAGCTTAAAAACACCTGGCAGGAGTTAATCTGGGTTGGAATGATATACTCATTTTTCGATAATCGAATTCTGAATTTTTTCGATGACATTTTTTCTATCACTGATACGTCGGAAGTAATAATAAACAAACTGAATAAGCTTCTTCAAAAATGTGATGGCAATAACAATAATCTTGAACACTTGTCGGAAAGAGAGACTGAAGTGCTGATCCAGCTTGTCAAGGGATTATCGCACAAAGAAATAGCCGATAAGCTGAATATCAGTATCCATACGGTTACAAGTCACAGGAAAAATATTATTGAAAAAACCGGAATTAAAAGTCTGTCGGGATTGACAATTTATGCCATAACGAAAAAGATCATACCATTGGAAATAATTTCAACATGGAACGATGGAAAAACAAACAAGTAAAAAGGAGGTGTTTTTATAGCTGCAATCCTTTGGGCATTGCTTAATAGTAATTGCAGAAACAATAAAAACAATCGAAATTATTTCTTTACATTTTTAATATAATTTCAATAAGCATTGAATACTATTTCCACAATCAGAGAAGCAAATAAAACAGTAAGAATTGTCTTGCTTGCAATTCTTACATTTTTTTATATCTCTGTTACTTTCTTTCCACATTCCCATACTGTTAATGGTGTTACGATTGTTCATTCTCACCCTCATAAAAAATTACCGGATAAAACACCGGTACCTCACAGCCACTCGAACAGCGAATTTATATTAATTGAATTTCTGTCATCTATCCTGTTATTCGCAGGTATCGCATTAGCAGGGATACTGGTTTTTAAAAACAATACCCGGATCAGATCAGTAATTTTTTCAGAGCGGGTTACCGATTTACTATCTTATCTTAGTTCCTGCAGGCCAAGGGCTCCCTCCTTTTAATTACACATATTATTCTTTCTTTTCTTTTTTAACATCCTCCTGTTAATGAGGTGTTTGTATTTGTATGTGTAATTATAATTATCTTTAAAATGAAATCATTTTTTTTTACAATATTCTTATTCTGTATTTCTTTAAATACAATCTTTTCCCAGAAAAAAACAGATTCAAATATTTTTGGTCATGTTATAAACTCTGACAGCACTCATTTACCTTTTGCTACAATAAGTATTAAAGGAACAACTTTTGGCATCAACACCGACGAAACCGGGCATTATCATCTGATAAACCTGCCGGCAGGAAAACATATTATCAGGGCCCAGATGATCGGGTATAAACCGGTTGAAAAAGAAATAACTATAGGAATGAATGAAACAAAAGAATTAAATTTCACTCTTGTTGAGGATCTCCTTGGTCTCGATGAAATTGTTGTGACCGCTGATCGAAGCGAAATGAAAAGAACCGAAGCGGTTACAATTGTTAACACCATCTCTCCCAAAATATTATCTTCAGTTCAGTCAGTTGCATTGATTGAAGGTTTGACCTTTTCTCCCGGACTCCGGATCGAAAGTAATTGTCAGAACTGTGGATTTTCACAGGTCCGAATGAACGGCATGGAAGGGTCTTATTCTCAGATACTGATCAACAGCCGTCCGATTTTCAGTGGTCTTGCCGGTGTTTATGGCCTCGAGTTGATTCCAACAAATATGATCGAACGGATTGAAGTGGTAAGAGGTGGTGGCTCAGCTCTTTATGGCAGTAATGCAATTGCAGGAGTAATAAATATTATATTAAAAGAGTCTATATCCAACACTTACGAAGCGGGGTTAAATACGAGTCTGACAGGTATCGGGATAAATGGAACCGAAGCGATAGCACCGGATTATACCATAAACCTGAATACATCAATTATATCTGATGACAGGAAGACAGGTATCTCTTTATACGGTTTTTCACGCGAAAGAAAAATGTTTGATGCAAACGGTGACTCATATTCCGAAATCCCCCCTGTTGGTAACATTACAATCGGAACACGTCTTTTCCACAAATTCGGTTCAAGAAACAACATTACAATAGATTTTTTCAACATAAGAGAGGAACGAAACGGGGGTAACAGACAGGAATATCCAATACATGAAAGAGATATCGCGGAAGCACTGAAACATAATTTGAAAACAGCTGCCCTTACCTATGAACAATACTTCAGGGATTACGATATGCTTACAGTGTTTGCTTCAGCCCAGCATCTTAAACGCGACTCATATTACGGAGCAAACAGATCACTAAAAGACTATGGCAGATCTGAAGACCTGACTTACAATACGGGGCTGCAATACAAAGCTGTTTTAGGTAATTCATCAATAATTGCCGGCTTTGAAAATACAGGAGGGTTTCTTAAGGTCGAGAAACTCGGATATCCCGATTATGATAATGCATACATAGAAAATGATTCTATTTTGAGTGTGCCACACACGTTAAATACACTAATCGCCGACCAGTCATCTGTTACTACCGGCGCTTTCCTGCAATATGACCTTAGGGTTAACCGGTTTAAGATCGGTCTGGGAGGTCGTTTGGATCACTATAATATTATTGACAACACTATAAACACCAAAGCAAATACCGGAATTGTATTCAGTCCGCGAATCAGCTTTATGTATGAAGTGTTGCCCTCTCTCCAGGCAAGGCTCAGCTATTCACAAGGGTACAGGGCTCCACAGATATTTAGTGAGGATATGGATACACAAACATCAGGCTCCCGACAGGTTATTATTGTGAATGACCCTGGTCTGAAACAGGAAACCAGCCATAGCTTTATGGCTTCTCTTGATTTCAACAAACGTATCGGTACTGTTCTGACCGGACTTCTGGTTGAAGGTTTTTATACCCGGCTGGAGAATCCTTTCCTCAATGAGATTGGAGTGCCGGATGAAAATGGTAAAGTATTATATACAAGAATGAATGCAAAAAACGGTGCCGTTGTTAAAGGCATTAATACAGAATTAAAAATCAAGCCGTTAAAAGACTATTCATTTACATCGGGTTTTACAATTCAAACGAGTAAATTTGATGAAGAGCATGAATTCAATACAAGAGTCTTTTTCCGGACACCTTCAGATTATGGTTACTTTAATATGGACTGGGATTTTGTCAGGAATGCATGTTTTTCTCTGACTGGCACCTATACCGGAAAGATGTTTATACCCTATTTTGGGCCTGATACAGACCCTGATTTTGGAGAATTAAGAAAATCAAACCCGTTTTTTGACCTTGGCAGTAAGATCCACTATAATTTTAAGCTTAATGGTGCCACTCTTCAACTCTTTACAGGAATAAAAAACATATTCAATTCTTACCAGTCGGATTTTGATTCGGGAATTAACCGTGACCCGGCTTATGTTTATGGACCTGTTTCACCACGAACCATATATTTTGGTATCAAAATCGGGAATCGTCTGGAATAGTTGCCATTTTTTTATGCTGTTAGTTTATAAGATGTTATCAATATATTCAATTCGTCATAAAAGATTATCCCCCGGAAAAGGGAAGAGAGTATACAGCACTAATAAATAATAAACGATGACAGGATTTCTAATTAATCTGAATAGTTTTTCAGGTATAATTATCGGTTTGCTTTCATTCCTGATTATAGGAATATTTCATCCCATTGTTGTTAAATCGGAATACCATTTTGGTACGAAGATATGGCCGGTTTTTATGATTTGTGGGATTATCTGTATAATCTTTTCTCTCTTATCTGATAACATCATAATATCCGGAGGTCTCGGAGTAGGTGGATTCTCTTTTTTCTGGAGTATCCTCGAACTGTTCCAGCAGAAAAAAAGAGTTGAAAAGGGCTGGTTTCCAAAAAAGAAAAAACAATCACAATAATCACCAATTCCTTTTTTGTGTGGTATTAATCAGGGATAAAACATTTAAAATATAACCGTTTTATGCGATTGTCTGATTATTTTATTACTCCTTTTTTTGAAACTTAATAAAACTTAATAAAAATAGCACTAATGAAATTAAAAAATTCGGCAATAATTATTATTGCCTTGGGTCTGTGGACACTGTTATTAGTCTCATGTGAAAAAAATGAAAATAATGATCCGGATCCGACAGAGAACAAATTCAAAAGTTTAACGAATCCTTATTTGATTTGTGCCAACCGCAATCCCGGAGGAGTTGGCTTTGATTTTGAATATAAGGGCGAAAAAGGTGGTGGAAATAATATGGATTCTCTCTCTGTCGATGATTTTGAATACGATATAATTATCAGAACCATAAAGGCAGAAAAGCCTGATGGCAACCTTGGAGGAGCACCTTTTATCCGTTTGCATGAAACCGTTAAAGCAATTAATTATTCCTCTATAGATAATACATGTAAAGGCTATGTAAGTTTCCAGAATTTAAACAGTACAAACATTCTTAGTTATACATTAGAATCTGATGATGCCGGTTTTGATTTAACATCGGTGGAGACAGGGACAACCGGAAAGCCCCTTATGCAAAAACTTAACCAGGAATATAATAAACTGGTTATCGGGCAACGCTGGAAAGCGGCAGCAAGTAATGATATAGCTGACGATGAACCCATCTGGATAATAAAAACAAGAGAAAATAAAATTATCAAATTCATTGTTCTTGAAATGCCTGCAAAAGAAGCCCCAACACCGACGGGATATGTTAAGCTGGAATGGGGTTATGTGAAGTAGAAGGGAAAAGCTTGATTATGAACAAGAAAACAATAAGACTCATATTTTGTGTGTTTGCTTTATTCATTTTCAAAGATTCTTTTGCCCAGCAAAAAACAATACTGCAGGGTGTTGTGTTCGATTCAAATACCAACAAACCTGTGCCTTATGCCAGCATATCAATAAAAAACACAAGTGCCGGATCAATAACAGATGCCTTTGGCAGATTTAAAATAAATATTGCAGTTGAAAGACAAACTGTCATTATCGTAAGCCATATAAATTATATTAACGAAGAATTAATCATTAGTGACAGTTTGCTTTCCTGCGATATTAATATTTATCTGATTCCGAAAACAATAGAGTTGTCTGATGTTGTGGTTTCAGCAGGTTTATACGAGCAGCCGTCAGATAAGCTCACAACTCCCGCAAATATAATCATCCATAGGGAAATAGTTAATAATATGAATTCCAATCTTATTGATTTGGTTGCATCAGTACCGGGTTTTACTCAAGTATGGGAATACCATTCCCCTGTAATTCTACGGGGTTTAAACTCGAACAGAATTATTATTATGAAAGACGGGAACAGACGTATTGGTACATTTCCGGGAGGCTATTTTGCCCAGGACATGAATATTTATGACACAAAAAAGATTGAAATTATTAAAGGGCCGGCATCGGTAATTTATGGTGGTGGTGCAATATCCGGCATAATCAATGTGATAAGTGAAGAACCGTTTGGCCACAATACAAACAGCATTAAATTACACTCTGGCTACGGCAGTAACAATAACGAGTTTTTGGAATTGGCGGAATTATGCCATAAAAAAAGGAATTATGGTATTATTGTTAACGGGAAATACCGAAAAACCGGCAATTTGATTTATGGGAATGGTGATGTTGCCGAAAACAGCGATGTGGAAGACCGTGATATTGCCATCAGCACGGGATATAAGTTTTCTGACAAACATAAAATTGTTATAAATGCCAATTATCATTATGGCGACTGGGGTAAACCTCGTGGTTTTAACGGCCCGACAAGAGCGTTTACAGAGATAAGAAATGTAGAAGCAAACACCCACACTGATCTTTACTATACATACTCTGCAAATGGATTTATTGAATCTGTGAACCTGAATATGTATTATGATAATGGCTGGCGTGATTATTACCAATACAAATACAGTACTGTCAGTAATATACTATCATCGCTTGATCTGGTGCATTATAAAGATAATTATGGAGGAGGTCGTTTTTTTACCATTCTAAATGTTGCTCATAATAATAAGCTTACAACGGGAATTGATGGTTACTTGTTCCGTTTGGATAGTCCTGCCGAAACATTCGATTATTACAATACAACTCAAGGGATAATAGCGGGAGCAGAAAATGCAGGACAACAGAACATGGGAGCTTTTATCAACGACGAATGGCAGATAGAAAAAAACTGGAGATTGGTTTCAGGTATCCGTTTCGATGCTGCAACCGTTATTGAAGGTGAAAAAGACACAATCATAGGGCAAAAAGAAATACGTAAAGCATTTAGCGGTAATGCAGGTATTGTTTATTCGTTAAATGAAAACACTCACTTCTCGTTTAATGCAGGCAGAGCATTCAGAATGCCTATCACAGAAGAGTTATTTACCAAAACTATAAGCTGCAAGGGCACAAAAGCCGGTAATCCTGATCTGCAACCCGAATATAGCTGGAATTTTGATATTGGGTTTCGCGGAAAAACACTCGATGAAAAGCTTAAATATGATATAGCGCTGTTTTATAACATAATTGATGGCTTTATTAATGAAGCACCATCAAAAGACCCTGATATTGATTTCACCCTGATAAATACTGACGCAAAACTTATGGGAGGAGAAATATCGGCCTCTTATTCTTTAGAAAATGTATTTGCCCCTGCAAATACTCTTAATATGGGCTTGGGAGCAGCGTATGTTTATGGTATTGATTTATCCGGAGATAAGGATGATCCATTGTTTGGAATACCTCCATTCAATGTTACCACGGAATTAGATTATCGCGGACTCGTTAATAAAAAATGGCTAAATGGTTACTCGGTGAAATTGAAAACAGAATATGCTGCTGCACAAAACAGAATAGCATCCATCCCGGAGGGAACAGAAGGCGGACCCTGGGGATACATCCCGTCTGATCCGCATATTATTTTTAATTTTTCATTTGGGGTGAATTCAAATACATTCCCCGGCTATCCCGGCTTACGCTTTATTGTAAATAATATTCTCAACGCCGATTATCAACCATTTGGTTCATATATCCCGGCAATGGGCAGAAATTTTAAATTATTATTAAACTTTCAGTTTTAAATCAAATGAAAAAGATTTCAATTCTAACCGCAAGTGTTTCTATATTTCTTCTTGTAACTGCCTGTAACCAGGCAAATAAGGGCAAGCGGATTTTGCAGACAGATAATCCGCTAACATTCCTGTCTGTTGACCAGGTATATGCAAGTGGTGACTCAATGGCAAATAATACAATCCATGTTAAAGGTACAATTGAACACGTATGTCATCATACATGGAAACGATTTAAAATTATTGGAAATAATGAAAATCATTTTATCAAAGTTGAACTGGGTGACAAATTCCCTTCTGTTGATGCTTCTATTCTCGGGAAAGAGGTAAATGTTACAGGTAAACTATTACCTGTCAAAATGGATGATAAAATGGTTCTGATGTGGGAAACACAAATGAAAGGAAACCATAAAGGAGAGGAAGATACAGAACATTTTAAGCAAGAATTGGCATACATTCAAAATGTTTACAGGCAAATTGTAACAGGTGAAATTCCATATTACACAACCTATACCATTGAAGCAGAAAGTTATGAGTTGGAATAAACGGAAGATACAAAGATGGTTTCGCATTTTACACAGAGATATCGGATATCTTACGGTAGGAATAACATTAGTCTATGCCCTTTCCGGTTTTCTTTTATCTCATAGAAAATTATTTCCGGCTGCAAAAAAAGAAGCCTTTACCATCGACCTTCCTCCGAACCTCAACAGTGAAAGTCTCTTAAAATACTGGGAATTAAATTTGCCTCTTATTAAACTGAATAATCATAAGGAGTCAGAAAATACTATTCAGTTATTCTTGGAAAGAGGAAACGGTTATTACAATAAATCTAACGGAGAAACCTCTTATGAAATAATTACAAGGAGGCCGGTTATTAGTTTTTTAAACCAGTTACATCGTAACCGAAAAAAGGGCTGGCCTTATATAGCTGATGCCTATGCTTTCTTATTGGGATTCCTGGCAATATCCGGATTGTTTATAACAAATGGAAAAAACGGGTTCCTGCAAAGAGGAATATGGCTGGTGTCTTTAGGGATAATATTAGTATTGGTATTTATTTTTATTCCTTAATTATATCAGAAGCATAATCTTTATAAGCTTACTCCTGTTTCTATCCTTAACTGTACCTGTCGGACATCAACATGCTTCATCAGGAGTTTTATCTGCTGCCAGAATCGAAATCAAAACAGGTTTATTCGGCCATTTTCTACAATATTATCAGGATATCCTTAGCAGCAAGTGTATTTTACTCAATATTGAGTTGGAAGTTAAGTCCCGTGTTTTCTGCAATAGCCATGAGTTTGAGTTCGATAACAGTGGTGCTAAATGCTTTAAGATTAAAAAAAGTCACACTCTGATATCCTGAAACAGCTTGCCCGATCACTTAAAACAGTGATATATCGGCTGTAAAATCACTGGTTTTCAGGGATTGACCTGATAGTTATTCTACGTTAATTTTGCCGATTAAACATAAAAAAACGTTGTTCCGCTAAGAAAGAGACGGACATACGCCAAATACTTGTATTTGTCTTGTTTGTACAATCTGTCGCAAAAAACTACTACTTGAAGAACATGTAAAAAAGGAGGAGGTGAAATGCTAAAACTTAATGAAATAAATGCCGGTCAAAAAGCTATAATTACAAATATAAAAGGCAACCCCAGGTTTCTCAGTCGGGTAACTTCCATTGGTTTAACATTGGGCTGTGTAATTGAAATGCTTTACAACGAAAAAAAGCTTCCCTTGCTTTTCTTCGGTCGGGACACCGTGATTGCACTGAATCGAGAGGAGAGCAGGGATATTTTAGTGGAAAAGTTCGCATGAACACAACAGTTATCAAACAGCCGACAATCGCCCTTTTGGGCCAACCCAATTCCGGGAAGTCTACCTTGTTTAACGGATTAACCGGCGCAAGGCAACGAGTCGGGAACTGGCCCGGCAAAACGGTTGAGAAAAAGGAAGGACACTATGATAAAAACGGGATACGCTATCATGTTACCGATTTACCCGGAACTTATAGTCTTTCCGCCAATTCAGAAGAAGAAATCATCACACGTGACTATATAGCCTCCGGTCAGGCGGATATCGTGTGCATATTGGTTGATTCTTCTCAATTATCCCGTAGTCTTTTTATGCTGGCTGATTATGCGGGCATTCAATGCCCTGCAGTACTTTTACTGAATCTGATGGATGTCGCTGAGGAAGAACAAGGAAAAAAAATTGATGCGCACAAACTCCAGGAGAAATTGGGAATTCCCGTAATCCCTTTTGTAGCCGCTGACCTCGGCCAGTATAATGCTTTTTACAGTATTGTCGATCAGGCATTAGAGGAGAAAAAATTACTGAATATTGACTCTTTAACGGAAAAGTATAGCTTAATTGAAAACGGAGCCTACAATAAGGTTCTCGCCCTAATGCCGAAAGAAGGTATCGACAATTATTCTCCTTCCTGGCTTGCTGCAAAACTCATTGAAGGAGATTCGGCCGTTCATACAAAAATAAAAAACGTCGTATCGAAAGACGAGTTTCAGGATCTGAGCAAAATTTTATCTTCGGTAGAAAACGGTGCTTTAGAGACGGCAGGCTATAAATTCCAATGGATTGACGAATTGCTTAGAGACGCACTTGTCCAAAAAGACAAAAAACCAATTCTCTCAAAATTTGATCGAATAGCAACTCATCGAAAATGGGGAAAACCCCTTGCGATATTAATTATTCTTTTAGGTCTGATCGCTTCATTTATTCCAGCTGCCCCGATTATGGGAGCCGGCAGCCTTATACCTCTGTTGGGAGAACCGATCACGGAAATTATGACCGCCGTTAACGTACCACAAATGCTTATCAGCCTGATTACTCAGGTAGTGCTGAATACGCTATATTTTACCGTGGCCATGATAGGTTTTGTATTCGGTGTTAACCTGGTGTTCGGATTTTTGGAAGAAGTGGGATATATGGCCCGTGTTTCCTATGTCTTTGATGGTACTATGGCAAAATTGGGACTACAAGGAAAATCGGTTATGCCTCTGATTGTAAGTTTTGGTTGTACCATTGGCGGTGCAGCAGGAACCCGGGTTATCAACTCGTGGGGACAAAAAGTTCTTACAATCGCTTTGGCATGGGTTGTTCCCTGTGCAGCTACATGGGCAATTGTACCCGTGCTTTCTTCCATGTTTTTTGGTGCATGGGCTCCGTTAATCATTGTCGTCATCTTTTTTGTGGCAGGTCTTCATATGATGATAACAGCAAAAATTTTTGGTTCTAAATTATTAAGGAAAGAGGATCGTGCAGGTTTGATAATGGAATTGCCACCTTATCATAAGCCAAGGTGGAAGGCATTGTTAAGGTCAATCTGGGTTAGAACACGGGATATTTTGTTACGAGCACTTCGGGTCATCTTTATTGTCTCTTTATTATTTTGGTTGTTGACTTACAGTACTTCAGGCAATCCTGAGGGAACACTGTTATATCACTTCGGGCGGGCCATAGAACCTGTAACGATGGTATTTGGCTTAACATGGCAGACATTTTTGGCATATGTCGCGTCCATGGTCAGTAAAGAAGCAGCTTTAGGAGTTTTAGGTTCATTATTTTTAGGTGGCGGAAATTTATTTTCCGTAGCCGTCGAAAGCGGAGGTGAAGTGGCAACAGGCTTGAGTACAGTGTTGCTCTCTTCACTTACGCCTTCGGCAGCTTTAGCGTTTATCTTTGCTGTTACTTTTAATGCCCCTTGCCTCATGGCAATTACTTCTACCTACCAGGAAACCAGATCCTTGAAATGGACCTTGCGTATTTTGGGATATTATATCGCGACTTCTCTGTTCCTTGCTTTTTTAGTATATCATGTTTCCAATCTATTTCTTTAACATGGGAGGAAATGATGATGTTTCAAAAACTTATCAATCTGTTGAATAACGGAAAGACATATTCTCAGTATGAATTGTCGAAGGAAATGGGTGTCTCAACAGAAACTTTGCAAGGCTTTATTGAATATCTCTCCGAAAAAGGATTCCTCGCGCGGGTGGAATTTCAAAAGGATATCGATCGCGAAACCAACAGGTGCAGCAGGTGTAGCAAATGCACCGGTTACATGGGATGTTCCGAAGAAAACCTATGTGGAAATTATGAGGGTTTATTTTGACTATTATGATAAAATGCGTTACTACCGGCTGTCGAAGCGTATTTGGAGTATAAACAAAAAACGCCCAGATATTTGTTTAAAAAATAACAGACAGCTTAAAATAAACAGAGATTTTGTAAAAAATGATCAATAATCAGTAACTATGAGTCTATTCAATAATTTTATAAAAAACACTGCATACCCTTCCACTACCTTTTGGGGCAAGTTAATGCTTGCCGGTATGAACCACGGACATCAAAAAATGGCATTGTGGTGCATTGAAAACCATATAAAACTGTCCGGAAATGAAGATGTTTTAGATATAGGTTGTGGTGGCGGACAAAACATTGCCAACTTCCTGAAACGTACTAACGGCAAGGTCCATGGCATTGATTATTCGCCTGCAAGCGTTGCAAAATCCTTGAAAAAAAATAAAAAAGCTGTTACTGAAAAGCGTTCTGAAATTGTGCAAGCCAACGTTTCGGCTATTCCGTTTGAAAATAAGACTTTTGACCTGGTAACTGCTTTTGAAACTATCTATTTCTGGGAAAATATAATTAATGACTTCAAAGAAGTGAAACGAGTGTTAAAACCAAATGGTAAATTTGTTGTCTGCAACGAATCCTCAAAAATGGAAGGAAACGAACGTTGGACAAATATCTTGGATATGAACATTTATACGGCGGAAGAAATTGTTGACACTATGCAACAAGCGGGTTTTGCCGATATAAAATCATATAAAATGGAGAATACACAACAAATATGTGTAATAGGTAAAAAATGAAGCCGATCACATTAAAGCCGATAGGGATAATATATACTCCCTTTAAAACCAAAAGTGGAATGCCGATTCAGGCAAGTGGAGCCTTAGGAATAAAAGGTCATATAGTATTAAATGAGGAATTTCTTCCCGGGCTGGCAGACCTTGATGGATTCTCACATATAATTCTGATTTATTACTTTCATAAATCAACGGGATATGAATTATTGACCAAACCTTTTCTTGACAATACACCCCGGGGAGTTTTTGCAACAAGAGCTCCTAAAAGACCTAATCCTATCGGCTTTTCCGTTGTGCGAAATATAAAAATTGAAAAGAATATCATCTATATTGAAAATGTTGATATACTTGACGAAACACCTCTTTTAGACATAAAACCATACATTCCCGGCTTTGATATTCACAAAACAGAAAAAAACGGATGGCTTGAAAACAAAACGGACGACCTGAATAATATTAAATCAGATGGAAGGTTTAAATAAGCAATTGGAGTTTAAACAATCATATGTCAAAAAGAACTACCAATTCTCCAGATAGAGCCTACACAAAAATTACCAATCGCTACGACGATGTGTTGACAGCACGCAAGTGGTGGAGCCGTCTTTATATGAATTGCATTTGGAAAGTGGACGACAATTTGGTGGCAAAAGAGGTGTTAGAGATGCTACCCGATGATTTTCAAGGGGAAATTTTGGATGTTCCGGTAGGAACAGCCGTTTTTACTGCCGAAAAGTTTCGCAATATGCGAAATGCCAAAATTCTGGGTGTCGATTTTTCGCAAGAAATGCTTGATATTGCCAATGATGATTATTTCGGTGAAGACCACCCAGGCATTTCGGCGATAACCACCCACTTAAGTTAGCGGTACTGCCTGGTGCGGCAAATATATATTTATTTTCTCATACTTTCACCTTTAAGCTCGTATCGATACGATGTTTTGACCATTCTGTCGAGTATTGCATCAGCAATCGTTGCGTTTTTCGCAAGTACTTCGTACCAGTTGTCAACAGGCAACTGGCTTGATATGATTGTTGATTTCCTGCCATGTCTGTCCTCGATTAGCTCCATAAAGTCAAGCAATTGCTGTCCTTCAAGTATTTTCATACCGTAGTCGTCGATTATGAGAAGATCGATTTCAGCTATCTTCTCGAAGAACGTAATGATAGTACCCTCCACGCGTGCCAGTTGTATCTGTTCAAGCAGTTTATGCATATTGATGTAGAGGACTTTGCGTCCGGCAAGGCAGGCCTGATATCCGAGGGCTGTTGCGAGGAAGCTTTTCCCGACTCCCGATGGTCCGGTGATGAGTACTGAGACACCCTGCCGGATGTACTCACAGGATGCCAGTTGCATGATTCTGTCCTTGTCTTTACCACGCGCAGAATCGAAGACGATTTCCTCGATAGTGGCATTGTAACGGAACTTGGCGCGTTTGATAAGGCGTGCCGTTTTGGAGGCGCTGCGACGCTCTTTTTCTGCTTGGATAAGCATTTGGATGCCGTCTTTCAAGGAGACATCCTGTCTCTTGCCGAGCATCTGTATGGCCTCCCATTGCTCGGCCATACCGCCGAGATGGAGCTCCATAAGATCTTGAGTGATTTTGTTTTGCATATAGTTATTTATTAGTGGGTTTTATAGTATTCTGGTCCCCGAACGTTCTTGTGGGTGTCATTGGGGAAGATGACAGGATCCTCTAACGCGGATTTGAAGCCGGAACATTTACTCAGAACAAGGTTCTTGATGTACCCGTACTTGCATTGGTTGAACCGCAGCGCTATTTCGCAGGCTTTGTCAAAGATATCCGGTGCTGTCGTTTTCTGCAGATGGAAGAGTCCATCGCATGATTTATAGTAGGTTTCAGGTGGTACGGATTTGTTGGATGTAAAGATATTGACCACCACCTCGGCGAGCCGTTCCGAGACAGCCAGGGCCCTTTCTATGTATTTTTCCGGAGACAGGTTGACGTAGTGTTCATAGTAGGAGGGCATGTGTGAAGCCACGGTAATATAGCTTCCATATGTGTTGCTGCGGGCATGCAGGGCAACTTTCTGACCGTTGTGATAGATTGCTGCCAACGTGGGCGTGTATTCAACCTTGACAGTTTTTCCTATGAGTTCGCAAGGTACTGAGTAATAGGATTTATCACGACCGAGGTATACGTGGCTGTTGGACTGCACCTTCAGCTCTGTTCTGATGCGGATTTCGAACGGCTCGGATGGAAGTTCTTTCAGGTTCGGCTTGTCTATAGCAATGAAGCGCTCCTCTCGTGTGAATGGTATCTGCTGCATACGTTTTTGAACAAATAGCTTCTGAAGGCCGTCAATGGCCTCGTTCAAGTCCTCCAGAGAGAAGAACTGCTGATGCCTCAATGGCGCGTATATCCGCCTGTATGCTCGACATATGGAGCCTTCGGCATTGGCCTTGTCTTTGGGCTTGTATGCTCTTGCCGGAAGCGTTACACAGCCATAGTGATTGGCAAAGTCTTCAAGTATTGTATTGACCTCCGGCTGATACCTGTCAGACTTTACGACTGCAGCCTTGAGGTTGTCAGGAACAAGTATCTTCGGAACACCGCCGAAGAACTGCAGTGCTGATTGAAGGCCGTCAAGGAAATCCTCTACCTTCTGCGAAGGAACCGCCTTGAAGAACGGATAATCAGATGCCGGAAGCACGGCTACGAAGACCTGACACTTGATTTCCTCACCGGACTCAACATCCACGTAGGAGAGTGTATCTCCGGCATAGTCAATATGAAGGTATTCACCTCCGGGACGGTCCTGTCTCATTACAAAAGATGGCTTTTGGACATCCAAGTATTGGTTTACGTGAAAGCAAAACTGCGTATACTCATATCCATTAGGATTGTCCTGCTTGTACTCCTCCCAAAGCAAATAACGGGTGACATGGGTCTTGTTCTTGTTCGAGAGTTCTTCCGCAATGTACGGAAGACGCCCTTGAAGGTCATCGAACCGTTTGTCCGAGTAAGCCGGATTGCCTCCTGTGAGGCGTTTCTCCAGTATCGGATCGTCTAGTCTTAGAAGTTCGTCAAGACTCAACGGATCCAACTCCGCAAGGTTGACGTACTTGTTTACAGTCCCTTTGTATAGGCCCAGCTCGCGGCCTATCGCTCTTTTTGACATACCGCCTTGATACAGACGGAGAACCTGTTTGATTTTGCTCATTTCTTTACATTTTCCTGCCATGGCATACCTCATTTAATAACTATGAGGTGCAAAGATACCGAACAAAGTGGGTGGTAATGCTCCGAAAAACAGAGCGGATTTTCAAACGAAATATCGGGTGCCTATGCTCCAAAATAATCAAATGAACGTGTTTTTCGTGAAAAGATTGAAAATGTAGGGTTGCAACATGGCGATGTTTGTAAACTTGCATTTGAAAATGAGCGTTTTGATGCGGTACTTTCTATGAATGGTTTTCATGCTTTTCCCGCATCAAAATACAAATCGTTTTGTGAAATCTATCGTGTACTTAAACGAGGCGGTATTTTCTTGGGTTGCTTCTATGTTAGGGGGGAACGCCGCATCGCCGATTGGATTGTTCGCTATGTATTAGATAAGAAAGGATTTTTCACTCCGCCACATTTTACAAAAAAGGAAGCGATAGAATTGCTGAAATCATTTTACGGAGAAAAAGTAGAGGTAAAAAATCATCGCTCAATATTGATTTTTAAGTGCGTGAAGTAAATGAATAATAAAGAGGAAAATAAAACGGTATTTGTTAATAAACAGTATCACCATCACCATCATCATACACACACGCAAAATGTTCGGAGGAAAAAGCTATTATGGGTTACGCTACTCAATTTTTCCATAAGCTTGGTACAAGTAGCAGGTGGAATTATCTCCAACAGCCTTTCCCTTATTTCCGATGCGATACACAATTTGGGAGATACATCCGCTATTTTCATTGCCTTTTTAGCCGGGAAACATGCCGCTAAGAAACCTGATGCTCAAAAGACTTTCGGTTACAAACGTGCCGAGATTTTAGCGGCTCTTTTTAATGGAGTGGTATTGATCGCCATTTGCATTTTCCTTTTTGTGGAAGCCTACAAACGCTTCATGTACCCACAACCTATCAAGGGCGGAATCATGCTGACAGTAGCTGTTTTCGGACTGTTGGCTAATTTAATTTCGGTGTTGGTATTGCAAAAAGACAAATCGCACAACCTGAATATACGTGCTGCGTACCTGCATTTGTTGGGCGATACGCTCTCCTCCGTAGCGATTATTGCAGGCAGTATAGCTATTCTCTTTTGGCAAGTTTACTGGCTCGACCCGCTCATAACTGTTGCCGTTGGAGTTTACATCATCTACCACACCTGGGGCGTGGTACGCCAAACGGTAGATATCCTGATGCAGGCAACACCCCGCCACATCGACCTTCAAAAAATCAAACAAAGCGTGGAAACCTTACCACAAGTTGAAAATATTCACCACCTGCATATATGGCAAATGGATGATGAACATATTCATTTAGAAGCTCATCTCAATATGTCTCAAGACATGTCGCTTAGCGAAGCTCAATCTGCTCGTCATAACGTGGAAAGGGTATTAAAAGAAAAATTCGGCATAAGTCATATTACCCTGCAAATTGAGTATAAAGGTTGCAAGAATAACAACGAGTTGATTTTTGGTAGAGAAAAGAAGAAACTATCTGATAAACATCAAAATTAATTTGTTTTCAAAGGTAGATTCAATCCTAATCAAGCATTTGACAACACTAAATTGGGAATACCCTCGGAAAATCAATAATCTCACCTAAAATGCTTAAATAAATACCTAATTAAAGACTATAACTCACAGTAGCGAGAAGTGCATTGCAGTGAGTTTCGAAAGAAAAAGAAGTTGATTGAGCCCTACGCGCAAAACATAGAATCTGCACGACACTCAGGAACATAAGGAAGGATTTGCATTATATTCAGGAATTACAAGGTCATAGTAGCAACAAGACTACCGGGATTTATACCAATGATAGCGCTAAAAATTTGCAAAATCATAAAAACCCATTTGACGATTTTCAACAAATTGTTTTACCTTTGATAAACAAGTGAAATTTTATGGTACCAACCCAAAAAGATAGATTGGTGTGTTAAAATGACATACATAAAAGAGTTACAAATGGATTATGAATAATGAAAACGAAAAATCGAATAAACCGCAAAGAACGCAAAAACAACTCCGCGACCTTTGCACATCTTTTGCGAACTCTGCGGTTAAAAGAACAAGGGTTAAACTGCAAAGAACGCAAAGATTTTACGCAAAGAACACAAAGAAAACTCTGCGACTTCTGCACATCTTTTGCGAACTCTGCGGTTAAAAGAACAATAGTTAAACCGCAAAGAGCGCTAAGATTTTACGCAAAGAACGCAAAAAAAACTCTGCGACCTCTGCGCATCCTCTGCGAACTCCGCGGTTAAAAAAAATCATTATGATTGAAAACGAATTGACAAATAAATAGTTGATACGAGATACAATTTTAATGATAGAAATATTGGAGATCAAGTATTCTTTATTTCAACTGCTTAACAGCACAGTTACAATCTGCATTGGAAGGTGCTAATTAAGGATAGGATTACTAAACAGTTAATTCTCCAATTTGATAAAATGCGTGTTAATGACGTGTATAGAATCCATGTCGAATTATTTTTGAAATGACATACTTATGTTATTGGTTTTTTTACGAGTGTTGTATATTTGTTTCGTAAATTAAATACTCCCGGGCATTGTAAAACGACATACAAACTAAAAATATGAGTATAGATAACATTAGACAATTCATAAAAGAAAAAGCGGAAGAATTTGGTGCCAAGACAGACAACGAATTCAATAAATCGTATGTGGAAAGAAACAACACCGGACAAGATGCACTTAAAGATAACGGAGCATATTTTGGATTTATCCATCCAGAAGAAGAAGTGTCCGGACCATTTCACGATTTTTCATTAACAATTTTTCCAAACGACCAAAACAAACCTTGGGTAGTATGTCTTGGAATTGGTTCAAGTGGTTTCAAAAATGACTACGAACTTGCGACATATCCAGGACTAAGAAGATTATTCTCAAAATTAACAGATGAAAGAGGCTTTTGCAAATCTGACTTTTCAGATATAGAAACAAGTTTACCAAAATCAATCACGGGTAGCCTCGACTTGCAGCACGTTAAAAACACAATTAAAACTTACACCAAAGTTTTACCAACTTGCCAGATAGTAGACGCCCCAGAAAGCGAAAAAGGAAAGCAAATTATTGCTGCCTTTGTCGCTGGATATGCAAAGCTTAGAGAATGGCCTTCCAACAAAGACCATAGAAAAGCAGTTTCAGAAGCTTTAAAGCCATTTTTAAAGACAGAAACAATTAATGAAACCGAAGAAATAACAAATCTTTTAACAGAAAGAAAGTACATAGTGCTTCAAGGTCCTCCGGGAACTGGGAAAACAAGAACAGCAAAAAGTGTTGCAGACAAAATAGGTGCTAAAACTTTTTTCACTCAGTTTCACGCAGAAACAAGTTTCTCTGATTTTATTTTTGGAATTCGACCTGATACAGCAAACGAAAAACTAAGATACAAAGAAAATCTAGGTAGTTTCTCAAAGGCCTTAAAATATGCCATTGACCATAATAATGAAAAGGTCGTATTAATAATTGACGAAATAAATAGGGCTAACCTCTCCAATGTATTGGGACCTGTTTTTTATCTATTTGAACATAAAATGGATGTTACGAATGTTGAAATAGAAATTGCTCCCAAATTCAAAGTAAAAAAACTGCCTGACAACTTTTCTGTAATTGCCACAATGAACACAGCCGACAGAAGTTTGGCCGTTGTTGACTTTGCTCTAAGAAGACGTTTTGCCTGGTACACGCTAAAGCCAAAAGCCATAAAATCTAAACAATTTTTTAATGAAGACTTTTTCAGGTTTCAAGAAATATTTGACTGGTATGCCTCAAGCACAGAATTGAACTTACAACCTGGTCAAGGCTATTTCATTGCTGACTCCGAAGACGAAATGAAAAATCGTATACGTTATGAAATATTTCCTTTGATTAAAGAATATTTACAAGAAGGGCTTTTGCGAAATGCTAAAGAAGAGTTCAATAACTATTTCTCAACTAGAATAAATCTATCTCTTTTCGAATGACAAAGTCATTAGATGTTTTTTGCGAAATACCTTGCTTAACTGAACAATCAAAACAGTTGAGTGGAGGTGCCTTACAAAAAAGGTGGTTCAAGTCAGCAGATAAAAGAATTATTGGACAATATCTTCAGAAATTTATTGATTATAACTTTGAGCAATTTAAATTTCTCGGTGTTCAACCATATATAATTGGCTCAGACCAAAGTACAGCTTTGACTTTCCGTTCATCGGGTTTCATTGGCTCTATTCCTTTGAGAGCTTCTGACACTGGAAAACAAATAGGTGATTTTGTAGTTATGCCTAGGTTTACTGGGCCCGACAGATTTGAGGACTACATAGAAATCTTAAACCTACTTGGAACTGATATTAGTCCAGAAGTCATTGATAGTTTACCCTTGGCATCAGGTAAGAATTTCAGACCCCCATTATACCTGGAGGCTGTAAAATTCATAGCAGCTCTTGAAAAATTGACAATGAGGTCTTGGAGAAAGTTTGACAATATTGAGAAGGTTTCAAGTCAGCCAACTGGGCAAATTAATTGGCCAAAATATATCAACAACGAATACAAAGTTGAAAACAAATTACAATTTCCGGCAAGAACAAATGTTCTAAGTGAATTTCATATTGAATATTCTGAAATTAGATATGTCTTTGATATTTGTAAAAGTGAACTACTTTCTGTTAGTACACCACAGAGGATTAGGAACACATTACGAACCAAATTAAGTTTCCTTGAAGAACGATTATATCATCACAAACCTAGTGCGACCAACAAAATTGCAATACGGTTTTCTGATAGTCCAAAAGTGAAATCTTGCAAGGAGCAAGCAAATAGAATTTTAAATTTCAACCTGGTAGACAGCACAGCTTGGCGAGTTGACTTTTCTGATGTATTCGAAAAATTCATTCAATATATTTTTAAGGAAGCTGCAAAAGAAACTGGAGGTCGACTTTACTCAAACTTTAAGTTTCATTGTAGAACTGTAAAACATTACTCTTGGGAACTAAAGCATGTCGAGCCTGATGCAATTTATCAAAAAGAAAATGTTTTGATTTTTATAGACGCTAAATACAAATCGAATTTATATAACAAGTTTGACCAAAGTGAAGTACTGAAAGAAGACCACAGGCACGACTTACATCAAATAATGGCATACTCTTCATTCAGTAAGACAGATTTTAAATTTGGATTTCTGTGTTACCCATCGGAACAAATCGAGTTAAAAAGCATTCAGTATAAAAACGGCATTAATGAAGCGACAAATACGATATTGATTTTAGGTGTTCCTTTGAGAAAAGACAGCATAAACGAGACAAAAAGACTATTAACAAATGAACTTAACGAAATTGAAAGAAAAACAACAATCCGGTAATACGCGATATAGTTAATTGCCGGTGCAGTGTGTATTCGAGAGATATAGCCCGCATCAAAAGTAATTGTAACTTGATAAGAAAGTGCTTCGAAACCGGCAACTAAAATATACAGCCAAAACGATAGAACCAAAAGTTTGCAAAATATTAAAAGCCATTTGATGGTTTGCAACAAATAATTTTACTTTTGCTGAATAAGAACAACTTTATGATACCAACTCACCTCAAAGAGAGAGATTGGTACCATAAATTGTAATATAAAAACGAGTTATTGGCAAGTTTAAAAAGAAAGACGGTCTGCAAAAGCAAACGGGCTGACCACCCAATGTGACAAGAAAACTTATTAAATAACTAAAAAGTGGAGGCCAGAACCCACTCAAAAAAACGGGGCTAAATCCAAAAAGCCTAATGAATAGAGATAATTAAAAATAATTACATTAATGAAAAGAGTTTCCTCTGTAATAGCCATTATGGTTCTCTTCTTTTCCTGTTTGCAGGCACAGGAAAGGATCGTAAAAGTTGACTTTGAATCGGGCGCCTTTTACAACAATCCAAAAATCCCATTTGATAATTCATTTGTAATAATGGGTGAAACGGGCAAAGACATCGAATTTGTGAAAGCAAATATTTCCTACGAAGGAAAAAATTACATTCTGCATTCCTTTGTATGGAACAGGGTTGAACAAAACACATCAGAAACATTCAATATTGTTGTGCCTCCTATTTTGAGATCCAACACAAAATATGATTTTGAAATTATTACCTACCGACTACTAACGCCACCCCAAAAAGAAAATTTACTCAAAAATGTAGAAGAACGGGTACGGTTTCTTTTGATGAACAATATCTATTTTGACGGGATGAATGTTGTGGTGAGCAAGCCAAAAGATGTTTACAATAAATTAAATCAACTTATCAACGAATCGCTAAAGCATTTTGAGTCAAAAAATTTCATCCCCATACAAGCGCCTTCTTCTTTAGTATTGGAAGAATTAAAAAAACAGAGCGACTTTAGATTTAACAGATTCTTTAAGCGAACTAACCGAATGGAAAGGGATGATATTACAAATAAAGTTGTTGCCGATAAAGTAGAGCATCTTGTAGCTTTAATCAACTCGGAACTCAAACCCTTTATAAATAGCCAATTAGTTCAACAACACAGACAAGTAAATGTCAAATCTGTTGAAACAGACAAAGAACCTTTTACCCTTCCTGTAAATATTGGAATGTATGCATGGGACAAAACGGCAAGCATAAATAATACATCGGTACACAACATTAATTT
>ERZ1026800.610-NODE-610-length-28918-cov-12.127887_pt1 | contig 28918 bp, 26 predicted proteins | sample MGYA00520873_ERZ1026800 | MGnify/ENA primary metagenome ERZ1026800 (study PRJEB33270, sample SAMEA104284475) | anaerobic digester metagenome | biome: Anaerobic digester microbiome; feature: mesophilic sludge digester; material: Anaerobic digester biomass | place...
GTCCCAGGAGCAGAAGGGGATCTACGCCACACTCGGGATCGCCGAGCCCCCACTGCTCGCCGAGGTCACGCCAGCAGCCCAGCAGAACGCCGCTGCGGCCCCCTCCAGCACCACGTCCGACCAACCCGCCGCCTAGTAACACGCGAAAACCAGCGATCTCAACCGCAACCTTCTGCGGTGTCGATCGTTCTATGCCAGCGCCTGTCTAGCAACTGTCGAACGCGGGCGTAGCACGTGGTGCCATTGCTCCAGAGCCTCATCGCGGCCTCATAGTCACCTGGCGAGTAGTACGTGTGAACCGGCTCTCGCGCTTCGGATGTGGTGCCATCACCGAAAAACCAGCGATAGGTTGGTAAATACATGTCGGTCACCGGACGGAACGCCACAGTGAGAGGTGAGGTGCCGCTCGTCGGGTCCGCAATGACGCTGCATTCGCGGGAGCTGACATAGTCCCCGTACAGAATCCAGAGGTCATCGACACGGGCACCAAACCCTGAGCCAGCGTTGCTGCCATCCGTCTTAAAAGTGAGCTTCAAGGTGTTGCAGTAGTTTGCTGCGAGATCTCCCAGGTGATACCACTGCCGAGCATTGAACACGAGGTTGTACCAACCACTCGACGAGTTGCCCCAGAAAACCCAACCCCAGCAAACCTCATCTGGACCGTCCATACAAACGCTGAAGCGGTCATTCTGACTGTTAGGGTCCATCGAACCCTTGTACTGCAACTCGATGTAGGCGAGCCAGTTTGGCTGAATGGTCGCGCACACCTCCGCGGACATGCTCATGTCGAGATTCGCAGGATAGGAGGAAGTGCATGAGAGCGTTGCGCCCAGGCTGCCGCCACGGGCTGCATCAGCACTGTAGGAGCCCCTGTAGGCATCGCAACTGCGGATTCCCCATGTGTATTGCCCCCCGGTGTTATCGTCGCGGTCCCAGCGCGACCAGACATCCCCCTCGAAGTCCTCGTAGATATAGTACTGGGTGGCCAGGGTTCCCACCGGAAGAGGCTTGGGAGTGCTAGCACGGGTTGGGGAAAGGGGCATGGAAATCGGCACCTTTGCGAGGAAGGCTCCTTCGACTCCCGATGACTCTACGATGCCAGCCTCGGGCAATGCGGCAAGGAACTCGCCCAACTTCTTCGAACCCTGCTCTTCGAGCTTCAGGCCAAGAAAAGACGCTGACGGTGTTGCTGTAGCAGCTGAAACAGCCACGTCCTGCCGCGCCTTCATCGCGAGGAAGGTGCGGGTCGACTCGAGGCGGTCGTCCGAGAGCATCCGTACCTCACGCAGGTCAGGCCAGTAGATCGCCGCCACGGCGCTGGCAAAGAGAGCTTCTGCCTCGGCTTGTGTGACGTTCTCAAAGCGGTAGCTTGGGTAGACCTTCTCGAGTTCTGCCGCCGAGATTCCATCGGCCGCTGGCCGAGCCTGTCCTGCAGCGAGAGGTGGCATCGTGAGGACAAAGGAGAATATCCCCATCACCGACACGAGGCCGAGGCCTCCAGTGGGCCGAACTCGAAGACCCGTTCCCATGAAACACCGCCTTTCAGATGAGAGTGTCTCGGTTCCTAAAGCGTCTCCTTACGGCACAGTTCTGAGCGTACCCGCCACTTCGACCCGAGTCAAGGTGGTCGTCGTCGTGGGCGACGCGACGATGCGCGTGAGACGGCGGCGCGAGCGGGTCTACGGCGCCGAGGTCGTGACGGTCGTGACGAGGTTGTGGAAGCTTCTGGACTGTCCTTCTGGGAAGCGGCTGGTGGCGGCGTTGCCGGGGATGGTGGAGGCGCTCTAGCGGCACGGGGAGCTGACATTGCCGCCCGACGTGCGGCGGCAGGTCCTGACGATCTCGGCGGCGACCATCGACCGTGTGTTGGCGTCGGAGCGCAAGCAGCTCGCGCTCCGCAGTCGCTCACGGACCAAGCCAGGGACCCTGCTCAAGCATGCGATCCCAGTCCGGACGTTTGCCGATTGGGACGAGCAACGGCCCGGATTTGCGGTGGCATGCTTTCTCCTGGCCGTCATGGAAGCGGGGCTGGATGTTGACCTCACAGAGGTATTCTTCGTCATGGACCACGGCGAGGTGATGTGATGGCTGCCACCGAACGGCTGGCCGAGCTGCTCACCGCGGCGAGGCTCCCCGTGCCGCCCCTGCCGGCGGGCCTCGCTGGGAACCTGGTGGAGGTGTCGCCCTGGTGCTTCACCACCCGGGCTCTGCCGTGGTCCCCCTACTGCTTTTTCGAGTACGTCGAGGAGCTGGACACGGCGCCGGATTACGCCCTGGTGGCCCACGACGGCCACGGGGTCGCCAGCTACGCACTGTCGGTCTACATCGTGTGGGAGGGGCTGGCTTGCCTGGTGCAAGTGGCGTGGGGTGGGGTCTACACGGATCCCAGCCATGCTGCTGGATGTCTGGAAGCGCTCGGGCGCCTGCTGCGAGGCGTGGAGGGGCTCCACGCGGCCGGTGTGCTGCGACGATCGCGGCGCTTGATGGTGGTGGCGTCGGACCTGTACGGGTCGCTGCCCGTGACTTGCGGGCCTGGCCTGGCAACTGCCAACCTCCAGATCGGCCCCAATGGCGGGGACGTTCCGGCCGTGCTGGCTGAGGCTGTGGCATGGGTTGGCTGCCAGCACCCTGGCGGCAAAGCGGGATAGTCCGGCGATCCAGCCGCGAAACCCTGCCGCCGTGCCAACTTGGTGCCATCTTACGGGAGCGCCCCGGAGAGCCGGGGCGCTGAGTGCTGGAATCTACTGGAGCCAACGCGCGGGATCGAACCGCGGACCTGCTGATTACGAATCAGCTGCTCTACCGGCTGAGCTACGTTGGCTCTCCGGACAGCGAAATCTACCATAGGTGGGAACGGCCGCCAAGCCGTGGTCGTCGGGGCCGAGAGGGGCCGTCGGCGGCGCCGAGCCGGGCGCCTCGGCGGGGCTGTCGGAGGAAGGTGCAGCCGATCGAAACCGGGTTGCCGCAGCCCGGTGCTAGACTCGCGGCCGTCTGCGCAGGACCCGGTCGACCTGGGGGTTGCCTTCTCAAAGTGGGCCGACAGTGAGAGCCCCTGCGCGAGGAGGGGCGGTGAGCGCTCGAGACTGCTCTGGTCGGTTGGTGCCGAAAATCGTCGGTCTTGTGGTGATGCTGGCGGGGCTCGTCACCGGGCTTTCGGCCCGCGCCGCAGCGCCCTGGGAGGGTGGTCCGTTCGCGGCCGATCCCCGGGCGCTCGTCACAGCGGCGGCGGCGGAGGCAGCGAAGGAGACGGCGCCGGTGCTGGTGCTGCTCGCCGAGCAGCGGCTCGAGGCCGACGCCGAGGGCCGCCTGACGGAGACGACGCGGCTCGTCTACCGGATCAACGGGGAGGCGGCGCTCGAGTGGTGGCCACAGGTGGAGGAGGGGTGGGCGCCGTGGCGGCAGGCGCGACCCGAGGTGCGGGCCCGAGTCGTGACGCCCGATGGCGTGGCCCACGCACTCGACCCGAAGCTGCTCGTCGAGGCCCCGGTTTCCGAGCACAATCCGTTGTTGTTCGGCGACCGCCGGGTGCTGCGGGCGCCGTTGCCGGCGGTGAGCGTCGGGGCGGTGGTGGAGGAAGAGCGAACGGTGCGCGACACCCAGCCACAGGCGGGGGGTGGGGTTGCCTGTTGGGTCTCGGTCGGGCGCCCCGGGCCGGTTCGCGTGCAGCGGTTGGTCATCACGGTGCCGACTGCGACCCCGACCCGCATCGGGGTCTTGGGCCTGGAGGGGATCGAGCCCGAGACACGGGCCGCTGGTAACCGCACGGTGCATACGTTCGAGTTTCGCAACCCAAAGGAATGGATGGGCTTCGAGAATGGGCTGCCGTCCGATGAGCTGGCGGTGCCGATGGTCGGGTTCTCGACGGTGCCGTCCTGGCAAGCGGTGGCGAAAGCGTACTCGGCGATCGTGGAGCGTCAGCTCGCCGGCGCCGACCTCGCGGCAATCGCCAAGAAGATGGCGGAAGGCGCGCGTGGCCGCGAGCAGGTCGTCCGCACCCTGACCAATGCGATCCAAACCCAGATCCGCTACACCGGCGTGCATTTCGGGAACGCCACGATCGTGCCGTGGCCACCGAAGGAGACGCTCAAACGGCAGTTCGGAGACTGCAAGGACCAGGCGACGTTGGCGGTCGGGCTGTTGCGCGCGCTCGGCATCGAAGCGCACGTGGCGCTGCTGCGAACCGGGCCGGGGTTCGATGTCGACGCGCGCTTGCCGAGCCTCGAGGGGTTCGACCATGCGATCGTGTTCGTCCCGGGCTCGCCGGCGATATGGGTGGACCCCACAGCCCGCTACACGCGGGCCGGATCGCTGCCGGAGCCCGACCTCGGGCGGCAGGCTCTGATCGCGGCGCCGACGACGACCGGCCTGACGCGCACGCCGAGGAGCACGCATGAGGAGAACCGGACCGCAACGTTGCGCGAGGTGTTCTTGGCCAAGAAAGGCGAGAGCCGCATCGTCGAGACGATCGAGGCGTGGGGCGTTCCGGAGTCCAACCTGCGCTCGAATTTCACGGGGATGACGGCCGAGACCCGCGACGAGAGTCTCAAGGCCTACGTCCGCGCGGAGTTCGGCGCCAAGGAGCTGGGCTCGGTCACGGTGGGCGAGACGACCGATCTCTCCAGGCAGTTCCGCTACTCGGTGGAGGCCACGGTGTGCACTCGTGCGAGCACAGCGGACGCGGTGGCGACGGTGTCGATGTCGATCGGGGTGCTCCTGGAGGCGATTCCTATGGACCTCTGGAAGCCGGTGGTGGAGCAGGGCGAGGAGCCCACGGCGAGGAAGGGTGACTTCGAGTTCTCATACCCGTTCGTCAGGGAGCTGCGGTACCGGATCACACCACCGCCGGGGTTCGCTCCGCGGCCGCTGCCGACCTCCGAGCAGCGGGCGCTGGGGACGTTGTCGCTCAGCCAGGAGGCGGTGGCGGATGCGGACGGCAAGGTGACGGTGAGCTTCCGGCTCGAGTCCGGCAAGCTGCGGCTGACACCGGCCGAGGTCGAGTCGGTGCGCACCGACCTCGCCAAGCTGGTGGACGAAAACACGCTGCAGGTCTGGTTCGACCAGGTCGGCGAAGCGCACCTCGCGGCCGGCCGAGTGCGCGAGGCGCTCGAGGAGTTCGGCACGCTGGCGCGCGCGTTCCCCAAGGAGGCGATCCACCACGGTCGTATGGCGCGGGCAATGCTGGCCGCCGGGATGGGCGAGGAGGCGCGGGTCGAGGCGCGGCGGGCGACGCAGGTGGAGCCGTCTTCGGCGGCCGCCCACGCCGTCCTCGGCTGGGTTCTTCAACACGACCTCATCGGGCGGCGCTTCAAGCCGGGGTGGGACCGCGCGGGGGCGCTGGCGGCGTACCGCAAGGCGAAGGAGCTCGACCCGAAAGACGTGGCGATCCATGCCAACCTGGCGACCGTGCTCGAGCACGATGCCGAGGGGCAGCGCTACCAAAGCGGGCCGGACCTCGGGGCCGCCATCACGGAGTACCGGTACATCCGCGACGAACTCAAGGACAAGCGGTTCGACACCAACTTGCTCAATACCCTGATGTGGGCGCAGCGCTTCGTGGAGCTCGAGGAGCTGGCGAGAGAGAGCAAGCCCGACGCCGAGACCAACGCCTGGGTGGTGCTGGCGCGCACGGCCAGGGAGGGAGTGGAGGCGGGAATCGCCGAGGCGGAGCGCCGGATCCCGACCGTGGCGGAGCGGCGCCAGGCGCTGACGATGACCTCCGACCGGCTGGTGCGCCTGCGGCTGTACGAGGACGCGGCGGCGCTCATCGACGAGGCGGCGAAGGGCTCATCCGACGCCGCGCCGCTGCGGGCGCGTGCCGAGATGCTGCGCACGCTCAGGCGGTACGACGAAATGGATCTCTCCTCGCCCGACGCGCTCGGGCTTTTCAAGCGGCTGATCGTGGCCGTGGTGGAGTCGGGCCCTGACAGTGACCGGGTGCTCGAGCTGTTTCCCCGGGATGTGGTGGCGATCCTCGAGGCGGACGAGGATCTCAAGGAGGAGTTCTTCCGTAGCCTGCGCCGGGGGACCACGGCTCCACGCACCACCGGGTTGCCGCGCCTGGTGGTGATCGACTCGATGCTGGCGGCGTTCGAAGCGGTGGTGGACGGCAAGGACCAGGTCCTCCAGCGGGTGCGACTCCAGATCGCGATGGGCGACCGGCCGGCGAGGTCGGAGCTTTTCGTCGTGCGCCGTCCGGAAGGGCTGCGGCTGCTCGCCTCGGACGACGCCCTCGCTTTCCTGGGGGTCGAGATTCTCCGGCTGGTGGAGGCAGGGCAGCTCGAGCCGGCACGCCAAGCCTGCGAGTGGGTGCGCGAGTCGGTGCCGCTGGGCACGGGCGACGACCCGCTGGCGGGACCGCTGTTCCCGCGGATCTGGAGCAAGGGCGACCCGGCGGACCCTGCGCGCCTGCGGCTGGCCGGGGCGCTCCTGGCGACGAGCGCGCCGCTCGCCCGAACCATGGTTGCTTCACTCGAGCTGGCGTGCAAGGACGTCTCGGGCGACGGGCTCGAGCTCGCCTGCGAGCTGGCGCTGGCACAGGCCTATGGCAACGCCCGCAAGTTCGACCTCCAGCTCGGTGTCGCGCAGCGGCTTCTCGATGCCTACCCGGACTCGGACAGGGCGTTGGTACTCGTCGGCATGGCCGCTCGGGGCCTGGCCAACTGGGACCTCGCCGTGCGCTCGGCGCAAGCACGGCTGGAGCGCACGCCCGGGGATCGCGAGGCAACCCGACTGCTCGCCCGCGCGCTCGGGGAGAAGGGAGACTACAGCAGCGCGCTGCGCGAGCTGCAGAGGCTGGTGGACGACGGCAAGGAGACCCCCGGTGACTACAACCAGCTCGCGTGGTACGCGCTGCTGGCCGGAAAGCTCGACGACGCGACGGTCACCCAGGCGCAGCGCGCGGTCGAGCGCTCGGGTGGGGTCACCTACGGGGCGCTCCACACCCAGGCGGCGGTGTTCGCCGAGCGCGGGCAGACCACCGAGGCGTACCAGACGATCCTCAAGGGGATCTCGACGAAAGCTGACGATGTGCCGGAAAGCGCCGACTGGTACGTCATCGGGCGGCTGGCGGAGTGGTACGGGCTGCCGGAAGCGGCGGCGCGCTGCTACCGGCGTGTCGAGCTGGAGCCGTTCGAGCCGGTTGCGACCTCGACCTTCACTCTGGCGCAGCGTCGCCTCGCGGGGCTCGCCACGAGGGGAGTGGGGAAGAAGACGAAGTAACCGCCGCTTCCGCAGCGTGCGGTAGAGTGGGGCGATGCGCGCGCGGATGGTGGTCGTCGCTTTGGCGTTGCTGGTCCTCGCCGTGGCCGTCGGGGCAGAGGAGCCCGGCGATGACGTGTCACCGGCGGCGAAGGACGGTCCGGTCTGGCGCTGGGAACCGCTGTTCGTCGGCTACGAGTCCGAGCCGGGGATGGACTTCGGCGGGCGCACGGTGGCTTCGTTGCAGAGCGGCTTGGCGCGGGCGATCGGGCGGATCGGGCGGGTCGGCGAGCGGGCGCCGGCGTTGGCCCCGCTGTGGGAGGTACCGCTCGCCGGGATGGCGGTGCTCGTTCAGCACGAGGTCGGTGGGCACGGCGGGCGGGGACGGGAGTTCGGGCTCGGGCCGAGCTACAGCTTCGGCCTCGACTTCTCCGGCTCCACCTCGATCCGTCGCATCCCTGAGACCAACGAGCAGGGGACGTTGCTGGCGGCGGGGGGCAGCGAGGCCGACGGGGTGCTCGCTCACCGCATCTTGCTCGACGCGTTGCGCTCCGACGGCACCGACGGCGCGCGCCTGCCGCTGCTCCTGCTGTGCAAGCTCGATCTCTCGCACTACGTGTTCGGCACCAAGCCGCCGCGCGGCGCCGGCTTCGTCGAGCAGTACCGCGATGGCAACGACATCGCCTTGTACCTGGTGTCGCGCCAGGCGGCACGGCGGCGAGTCCCTCCCTCGGCAGTGTGGCGGGGGATGTACCGGCCGGACCTCGGCGACCCGCTGCTGCAGGACAACTGGGACCGGGTGAGGGCCGCAGCGGTATGGAATGCGCTCGACCCGACGCTGGTGACGGCGTTGCTGGGGTACGTGACCCAGCACGCGCGCGACGGGCAGGCGCGGGTGCGCATGCCGGTGTGGCGGGTGGGGCGTGGGCTCGGGCTGCTCGCCGGGACGCGGGCGGCGCTAGGGCCGGGCGAGGTGTCGCGCTTCCTCGATGTGTACTTGTCGGCGCCGTGGGGCGTGCTGGCCGGGTACGTGCGCGATCTCGACTCGTCACGGGAGCGGACGTGGGGGTACGGCGTGGCGGTGCACGGCGTGCGGGTCGATCGTGCGACGTTCGGCGCCTCGGCGGACCGCTGGAAGGAGCCGGAAGCCGGCGAGCGGCCGCGTTGCCGCTCGTGCTGGCACGCCGCCCTCGAGGCGGAGGTGGTGCTCGGCGGACGCTGGGGTGTCGCGGCCAAGCTCGGCGGCAAGTCGGAGGGGTTCTTCCCCGGCCGGCCGATGGGTGACGGGCTCTACGTCGGGCTCGGTGTCACCGCCGCCTTGTGAGCTCCTGCCGGAGCGTGGACGGGGGAGACAGCGGTCGCACCCACCCCCGGGTTGCTCGGGGAGGAGGGTCGGGTGGGGAGGTGGAAGGCCGTGTTGCGTGGGGGGGACGGGGAAGGCTTCCGGCTGCCGAGCGGACGGGGACAACGGCTGTGTCCACGACCAGGTCGAGGTCGAGGTCCAGGCGAACGCCGGACCGCAAGGGGTAGGCGGCTACGCCAGGCGCAGGAAGCGGGCGAGGCGGGCGATGCCCTCGACGAGGTCCGCGTCGGGGACCGCGAACGACAGGCGCAAGAAGCCGGGGGCGCCGAACGGGGTGAGCGCCGCGACGGCCACGTGCTCGTCGTCGAGGAGGCGGAACGCCAGCTCCTCGTCATCCTTGACGGGCTCCCCGGAGGCACCGAGCGGGGTGCCGAGGAACGGTCGGACATCGACCACGATGTAGAAGGCGCCGGCGGGCACCGACACGCCCAGGCCGGGGAGCCTACCCAGGTGCTCGAGTGCCAGGGCGCGGCGCCGCCGCAAGCTTTCGAGGTGTGGGCCGAGGTGCGCCATGAGCTCGTCTTCGGACAGCGACAACGCGGCGAGGGCGGCCTGCTGGGCGGCGGCGCAGGGGTTCGAGGTCATGTGGCTCTGCAGCGTCTTCATCGCTTTCAGCACGGGCTCGGGGCCGCACACGTAGCCGATCCGCCAGCCGGTCATGGAGTAGGTTTTGGAGACCCCGTTGGCCAGCAGGGTGCGCTCGCGCATGCCGGGCAGCGCCGGGATGCTGGTGAACTCGGCGCCGTCGTACAGCAGCCGGTCGTAGATCTCGTCCGAGATGATCCAGAGGTCTTGGCGCGCGGCCTCCTCGCCAAGGGCGACGAGCTCCTCCCGGGTGTACACGGCTCCGGTCGGGTTCGACGGCGAGTTGATGAAGAGCGCGACGTTGCGCGGGTGGGCGGCGGCGCGGAGCTTGTCCACCGTGAGCTTGAAGCCGGTGTCGAGGCAGTCGATGATCACCGGCTCGCCCCCGGCGAACACCGCCATCGGCGGGTACGAGAGCCAGTAGGGGCTGGGGATGAGCACGCGGTCACCGGGGTTGACGAGGGCGAGGACCGCGCCCGCCAAACCGTGCTTGCCGCCGACGGTGACGATGATCTCCTTCTCGGGGTCGTAGACCACGCCGGTGCGTTCGCGCACCTTGGCGGCAATGGTCCTACGCAGCTCGGGGATGCCGTGCCCCGCCGTGTAGACGAGCCGACCCTTCTTCTCGCCGATGAACGCCGTGGTCAGCTCGGCGACTTGTGGCGGCGGCGGGTAGTCGGGCTCGCCGACGGAGAGCGAGATGACCCGGGCGCCCTCGCCGGACGCGGCGATCCTTTTGGCGCGGGCGTTCATGGCCAAGGTGGCGGACTCCTTGATCTGGGCGCGTACGGCGATGGGCTTCACGGGCTTGCCTCCAGGCGCTTGTGCAGGATGGTACAAGCGCCGCAGAAAGCTCGATTCTAGCCCCCCAACCGGAGCTGTCAACCACGGCGCGCGTATACTCCGTCACCGGAGGGCAGCTTGGAGACCAAGGAGCTGTGGCTCGTGCGACACGGCGAAACGGCACGCAGCCGGGACCTGCTGCTGGCAGGGTGGGCGGACATCCCGCTCACGGCGCGCGGCGAGGCGGAGGCGAGGGCGCTCGCACCGTACCTGAAAGGTGAGCACTTCGACACGGTGACGAGCTCGGACCTGCAACGGGCGGTGGTGACAGCGCGCCTCGCTTGGGGCGAGGTGGCGGTCGACCGGCGGCTTCGCGAGGTGAGCTTCGGAGAGCTTGAGGGTCATCCCTGGGAGACCTTACCGGCGGAGCACAAGGACGGGCTGTACCGTTTCGTGGAGTTCAGCTTCCCTGGAGGCGAGACGCACGCTGAGCTGGCATCGCGGGTGCTGGGCTTCGTCGACGAGCTGCCGACCGGGCGCCACCTCATCTTCGCGCACGGCGGTGTGGTGCGCGTGCTCGCCCGCGAGGTCGGTGTCGACGCGTTCCCTCCCACCGGCACGGTGACGGTCGTCGACTGGACGGCCCGTCGCCTCGTCCGCACCCTCCCTCCCTCCCGGTCGAAGGTCGAAGGCTGAACGTCGGAGGCTGAGGGCCGAAAGCAGGTGCCCGAAGACAACCCGGCCGACCGGGGATGGGTGGGCCGCTCGGTGTGCGCGGGGTCGGGCGCTCCCGTCTGCTGCCCTCCCCGCCTTCCCGTGTCGTTGGGCCTCCCCCTCTGAGCCCTCAGCGCAGGCGGATCATGGAATCGCCGACGCCAATCGAGACCTCGATGGTCGACGTCCCGGGGCCGCGCTGGTGCAGGCTGTGGCCGACGAAGCCGTCGCCGTGCTCGCGCCCATCGGGGGTGGACAGCACAGTGTCACCGACGCCGGAGCTGGCGCGGATGGAACCGAAATCGCTGTGCTCGCCCTCGATGCGCACGTCACCGACGCCGAGACCGACCTTGATGTCACCGCTGGTGTCGAGCACGGTGACGTCGCCGACACCGAGGTCAACGCTCACCCTCAGGCGCGCCGGCAGGTGCAGGGTCCACTTCTCGCCGAAGCTGTGGTCACCGTCACGCGGTGAGATGCGCAGGGTGAGCGTGTCACCCTTGGCGGTGACCTGCAGCTCGGCGCGCTCGACCGCCCGGCGGCTGCGCGAGCCCCAGAACCCCCTCTTGGGGCTCAGCTCGACCCGCGCGGTGAGCATGTCGTTGTCGGCGCCACCGGTGATCTCGACGTCGCCGACTCCGGCTGCGACCACCACCGAGGTGACTCCCTCCACCGAGCGAGAGAGGTCGAGGATACGTTCTTCGGCCGCCACCGGGACGGCCACGATGAGGCACAGAGCCAGGATTCGAAGAACTCGCACAACCGCCTCCGTCTCCCGTTCAAACGCTGAAAGGAGCGGTCGGGTTCACGAGAGGTGAGGGAGTGGTTGGAAGCAGCCTCGGGTTCGCCGCGTCAGCTCGAGGTGGAAGACGAGCGCCTGGCCGTCCTTGAACCCACGCTGAAACGCCCGGGTATCGTTGGTGCCGCGCGGGGGCGAAGGAGCGCGGTGCTCAGCGGCAGGAAAAGACGCGGAGGCGAGGGAGGAGCAGCTCGGCGGGTACCAGTTCCGCATCGCCTGGGTGCCTGCAGCGAACCCCTGCAGGTAGTCGGGGTTGTCCTCGATACGTTGGGCGATGCGGCTCGCTTCCTCGAGCGCAGCGGCCTGAATCTCGGCCACGCGGGCGTTGGCCTGCTCGACCTTCCACACCTCGTAGCGGGCGAGCGTCTGCTCGTAGTCGGGCGGGTAGGGGTCGCGCACGCGCTGGTTCCAGAGCGAGGCGTGGCGGGCCGCCTCACGGCTGTCGAAGGTCGTCAGCACGTCCTCGATGAAGCCGTGGATCGGCCCCGGGTCACCGGCCCGCACCACCTCGCGCGGGAGCGCGATCCGCAGCTCTGCCTTGCAGGCTCGCTCATCGAGGAGGGTGAAAGGGCCCTCGCGGCGAGGTACCAGCACGCGTTCGTCGACCACCGCGTACAGCTCGATGCGCTCCGATTTGAGGCTGAGCTTGTCGATGCGAGCCAGCTCACCGGGCTCGAAGCGGCGATTGCCGCGGCTCGACACCCGGGTACCGGTGATGTCGTTGTTGGTGAAAAAGCCGGTGCAGTCGGACCACACCTCGGTCCGGGTCAGCACCCAGGCACCCTTGTAGGTGCGCTCGAGAACGGACTCCAGATTCTCGGCCGCGGCGATGGCGGCAAGTGATATCAGCATCACGGTGACGACGAACGTACGCATTGTGGCCCCTCCCGTACCAACGTCGGACCAAGTGTACTTAGTTCCATTGCCGAGGGTCGTTCTCGGGAGGTATGGGCGCGGGCGCGACCTCCTCCTCCGCCCAGCGGGCGCGGATTATGGCATCACGCTGTCGCCGGCGCCAGATCGCGACGAGCGCGAGGAAGGTAATCAGCATCCATAACGCCGCAGTGCTGGAGAGGAACGGTACCCAGGTGCGCCAGAAGACCTCGTCGCCGAAGAAGTCGGCCTCGAAGCGGTCGAGGGGTCGCCCGGCAGTGTGCAGGAAGGCGGTTTCGAAGGTTTCCCCGCGCCGCACCTGAGCGAGCAGGACGGCGACCGCGTCCGCTCCACCGAGACGCAGTAGGTAGCGCACGAGGGCGGCCGACAGGGCATACGACCGAGCAACCTGACCGGGGTCGAGGGTGAAGGCGCGTTCGACCTCGGCGAGGCTCGTCGGTCCCGGGCCGATGACCGCGGCGGCGAAGCGCGCCCCGTCCTCGAGCCCCCACTCGCGCGCCGCGACCGTTGCCACCCCCTCCTCGAACCAGCGCGGCAACCGGGCCCCGCCCGAGGCGCGGTGGACCAGCAGGTGTGCGAGCTCGTGGGTCAGCAAGGTGGGGAGGTTGCGGTCGGGGTAGGTCGGGGTACGGGCAGGGAAGACGACGATGGTGTCGAGCGAGGGCAAGGCGTAAGCAGCTACCCACGACGGCACGTGCGACGCCAGCTCCGAGCTCTCCTCGGCCAGCACGACGCGCACCCGCGCCGGCGGCGATGGCTCGCCCAGCAGGCCGAGCACCGGGGTGAGGTCGGGGGCGGCCGCACGGACCCGGGCTGCCGCCGCCTGAAGGCCGGGAGGCGCTTCCACCTCGAGGGTGGGAGAGGGTGTTGCGGCGACGCCGAGCGCGAGGACCAGCGCCAAACCGGCGCAACGAGGCAGAGGCATCAGGGCTCCAGCGACGGCAGCCGCTCGGGGGCCTCGAACAGGAGGTTGGGGTCGATGCGGGCACCGTGCCACCGCACGCCGAAGTGCAGGTGCGGACCGGTGGCGCGGCCGGTGCTGCCGACGTGACCGAGAACCTCGCCACGGCGCACTTCTTGCCCCACGTGTACCGGCAGGTCAGCGAGGTGGAAGCTCATCGAGATGAGCCCTCCGCCGTGGTCGACGAACACGGAGTTGCCGGCGAAGAAGTGGTTCTCGGCCAGGACCACGACGCCGTCCGCGGGCGCCCTGACCGCCGTCCCAGCCGGGGCCTTGAAGTCGAGGCCGTTGTGGGGGCTGCGGGGCTGGCCGTTGAAGACGCGGCGGTGGCCGAAACGCGCGCCGATGAAACCCGAAGACAGCGGCGGCGCGAGGGGGAGCGCAAAGCGCGGCACGGACTCACGGGGCCACAGTCGCGCGATGCGGGCGTTCTCGCGCTCCACCCGTGCCGAGTCCTCCCTCGAGAGGTGGACCATCTTCTCGGGCACGGTGAGGCGCTGCTCGGGGTACGGATAACGGCCCACCGTCACCGTGAGACGCTCGGTTTTGGCGTTGCGGATGCGCTCGAACGTCAGGTGGCCGGTGGCTAGGAGGTCCACCGGGAAGTAGCAGGTGTCGCCGACAGGCGCCCACGTGCGGTCGCCGAGCGAGCAGGCGGTCACGCCTGGCGCTCCCCAGCGCACGACCGAGCCCGGCACGACCTCGGGCGTGGCGGCCGCGAGCTCGACGGCGAGCAGGAGCACGGCGGCGCACACGAGCCGGATCGTGGTCACGGCCGCCCACCGAGGAGTGGCGCTGGCAGGCTCTCCGCCTCGGAGCGCCGGCAGGTACGCCAGACCAGCCCACCGCACACCACGAGCGCGGCGACGATCCACAGCCCGCCCCAGATCACGGTCGGGATATGCGTCGCCTCGGCCAGCATGCGCGCGTCGGAGCGCAGGTGGGAGCGGGCGATGGTGTCCGACCAGATGTCGGGAATGACGTACAGGCAGCTCGTCACCCCGAAGACCTTCAGCACCAGATCGCACACGGCGTCGGCCAAAAACCAGCCGCAGGCGATGAGCCCGAGGCCGGCGGCGACATGAAAACCGAAGCCGAACGACAGCACGGGCCGGACCCATGCGAGGGTGGCGCCGAGAATGACCGCCCCCAGACCGACGGCGACGCGGTGGTCTCGTGTGGTGGAGCTGGCTGCCAGCAGCACCCCCGAGCCCCACAGGAGGCTTCCGAGGTAACCGGCGCTGAGGACGATGAAGCGGCTGCCTCCGGTCGTCCAACAGACGCCACCTTGCTGGGCGACGACCTCGATCCGCTCCAGGCTGCCACCGGTCAGGATGGCGGCAAGGCCATGCGAGAGTTCGTGGAAAAAGACGACGAGGATCTTGAGCGGCCAGACGATCGGCGTGCTCCACAGGAGGATCACCGGCACCACGATGGCGGCGAGCATTCCGGCCTTGCGCCAATCGAACCGCGAGGTCCCGGAGGTTGACAGCCTGGAGGGTCGGAGGCTGCGCATCGTCGCCAGCCTACCACCTCCTGTCCGGTGATCGGGCCGCGCCCGGCACCGTTCTCCGATCATCGTCGAACTCGACCGGCTTGCCGCCCACCTACCTCTGGCCGATGATGAGGGTGGGAGGCGAGATGTATCCGCGTCGTGGGTCGGGGCCGACCTGGCCGTTGGTCGACGGACGACGGCGCCCGCCGGCCGATTTGGTGGCTATGCTGGCGGTGCTGTTCGTGACCTTCACGCTGCAGTTCTTCGCCGTCACGGCAGCGCTCCCAGCGGCGTTGCGCCTGACTCCAGCGGTGTGGATCAGGTGGCAGCTCTGGCGCCTCGTGAGCTACCCGTTCGCGGGTTTTGGCATTCCCGACCTGTGGTTTTTGCTCGAACTCGTGATCCTGTTCTTCTTCGCCCGCGAGGTGCGGGCACGCCTGGGCGCGCGCCGGTTCTGGTCGATCTGCGTCGGGGTTGGGGCTCTCGCCGCCGCCGCGGCGTGTCTCGTGGCTCTGGCCTGGCCGACGCTGGCGCACGGCGGTGGCGTGCCGTTTCAGCTCATGCAGGGCCAGCGGCTGCTCATGGCCGTGATGTTCGCTGCTTTCGGAGCGCTCGCCGGAGACTCGGTGGTGTACCTCTTCTTCGTGCTGCCGGTACGGGCGAGGTATTTCCCTCTGGCTGGCGTTGCCCTGGCGTTCGTAGCCTACCTCGCCTCCCGCGACTTACCGGGGTTGGTCGGCGTGGTCGCTGCCGTCGGCGCCACCTGGATATGGTTGCGACCAGACTGGCGGCGGCGGTGGCGCCTGAAGGTGGAGCGCCGGATCACCCACGCACGGCTGCGCCGATTGGAGCGTCGCCGGGGTTGGCGGGTGCTCGAGGGTGGTAAGGGCGGTCCGTCGATCCACTGACCAACGTCTCGTGGCGCTGGGCTCCGAGGTCTCCTCTCGGTCGGGGTGGCTCCGCCTCGTGCTCCCCTGCTCGTTGTTCGACCGCTGGTTTCCGCGTCCTCCTGCCGCTGATTCAGGCTCGGCACGCCCGGCCAGCGAAGCGAGAGGCCGGCAGATTTTGTCGAGATTTCCTTTATTCCCATAACATTGAAAGTATTGTGTGAAAATCATCTCAAAGGTACCTTGACATTTAGTCTCACGATCTCTTAAATTGAAGCGGTCGCAGGGGAGGGCAGCATGAGCTCACCGAAGAACTGGAACTTCGATAGCGGTCAGCTTCCATACCGTGATCAGCTCTACAAGACAGCGCTACGACTCGCCCGCAAGCCCGAAGACGCCGAGGATCTGGTGCAGGAGACGTACTTCAAGGCGTACCGCCATTACTCCTCGTTCCAGCCGGGCACCAACCTCAAGGCCTGGTTGTTCAAGATCCTCAAGAACACGTTCATCAACGAGTACCGGCGGCGCAAGCAGCTCCCCGGTCAGGTCGACTTCGCGGAGTTCGAGGAGACGTTCGAGTCGGCCCTCATCCAGGTGGAGGGCGCCCTCGCCCGCACCCCCGAGGACGAGGTTCTCGACGCCTCCTGGGACGCCGAGGTGCGTCAGGCGCTCGTTGCGCTCCCGCACAACTACAAGGTCGTGGTGCTGCTGGTCGACATCGAGGGCTACTCCTACAAGGAGGTGGCCGACATCCTGGCGATTCCGGTCGGCACCGTCATGTCGCGGCTGTACCGCGGGCGGCGCCTGCTCGAGCGCTCGCTACTTTCGTACGGTATCCGCTACAACTACCTGCGCCACCGCCCGCAGCGCGTACGGTCCGAGAACCTCGGGATCGACCGCTACTTCGGGGGGGACGGCGAGCGGTTGGTGGCGTGCGACCAGGTCAACTGATCTCGCAACCCGCTGCGCCGTCCACGACGCCCCGGTCCTCCGGGGCGTTTTGCTAGCATCTGACGATGCACGACGAGAGTGCGCCGCGACCGGATGTCGAGCCGCGACGCCAGCGTTCCGGCGCCTGGCTGGGGGTGCGCGGGGGCCTCGGCTCGACGAGGCTCACGTGCAGACCTCGTTCCGCCCATTACCTCACCCATAACCAGCGATTCAGCAACGCTTTGAGTGTCAGCCGCGTGTCGTTCCCGGCGCTCGGGGACGACGAGTTGCCCTGCTTCGCGGCCGAGGTGGGGTGGGTACGACCACTCCACCGAGCGCCCGGCTCGGTGCCGCCGGGCGAGGTCGCGGTGCCCAGACGGCTGGCGTGGGTGCCGGTCGGTTCGTGAGCCGGCCATGTCTGCACCGTGGCCAGCGAGGAGGGAGCTACCGGTGAAAGCTCAGCCGCACTGTCAGCCGACGCCTCCGTCAGGGTGGGGATGGTGGCGCGTGGTTGCCCTGGCAGCGGCGGCGGCGATCGCAGGGCCATGGCCCTCGCTGTCCACCCTCAGCCTGGGTTGGCGACTGCCGCTCGTTGGTTTGGCGATCTGGGTTGGGCGGGGGGTTCGAGCGTGGCAGCGGTGGGCGATCGCCGCACTGGCAGTCGTGGCGCTGGTGGTGGATGCGGGTTTTCCGGCCCGTCGTACCCCGCAGCGCGTTGCCGCCGCGGTGGCCGCTCGGGTCACGGAGCTCGGCGACGCCCTCGGCGCGCTGGGTCAGAAAGACGACGTGCTGGCCGTGCTCACGGGCGCGGGCGGCGAGGCGACGCCGGAGACGGCTTTCGCTGTGGCGCGCTCGTGTGCCTCCCGGCTGCCGGTCCGACCCGATGCCCTGGTAGTGGTGAACGAGCGGTCGCTGCCCGTGGCCTGGACGGGCGTCCGACCGCGACTGCCGCTCCGCCTTCGGGCACTGGGCGAGCGAACGGTGGTGGCGGAGGCGGGCGTCGGCGAGACCTGGCTGTGGTGGAGAGAGGCGGTGTTCGAGAGCGGCCGCTCGGTCGGTGGGCTGCTCGCCGGCGTGCGCCTTCCTGCCAGCGGGACGCGCACGCTGTTGGGGGTGAGTGCCGGGCGGCTCGGTGAGGTTGTGGCCGACGCTGGCGGGGACGGTCTGGTCACGGTGTCGGGCACGCCGCTGCTGCGGCTGTCGGTCCGAGCACGGCAGCCCGTGCTCGGCAGCCAGCCGGCGCTCGCCCTCGCGCTGGCGTTCGTGGTCCTCGCCTGGCACATGCCAACCGGGTGGCGTGTGCCCCTGGGGCTCATGTCGCTCCCGATCGCGCTGGCAGCGGGTTGGGTAGGGCGTGGCTGGTGGCTGGTCGTGGCGCTGGCGGCGCTCGTGCTCGGTTTGGGTAGGCCGTTGGCTCGGCGCCTCCCGACTATCCTCGCCGGGGTGGTCCTCGGCGGGCTCGCCGGCGTCACACCATGGCTACTGCGCCAGCTCGAGGTCGGGGTTGGCACCGATTCGCTCCTGTGGCCCGGCGCCCTGAGATCAGCTCTCGTGTTGGCCTGGGTGATGGCCCTCCGAAAGACAGCCAGGCCGAGGCCCGGGTACCACGTGCTGCTGCGTGCCCTGGCCTGGCTTCCGCTCGTCGTGGGCGCGGTACAGGTCGAACCGTGGATGGTGGCGGTCGGAGTGGTGCTGGCGGTCTGGCCCGGGGGTGCGGGTCACCGCCTGCTGCCGGCGGCGGCGGTCGCGGCGATGGTCCTCCTCACGGCCGACGAGGTCAACCGGCGAGCCCGGTTGGTGACCCAGACCGATACTGCCCTGGCCACCACGGAGGTTGCCGCGAGCACCGCCCACGCCCTGCTGGCGAAGCTGCCCGAAGAGGGTCTCTCCAGGCTGGCGCGGCTGGATGCCAGGGAGCGCCTCGTGGCGTTCGGGCGCGAGGTGGTCGGGGTGCATCTGGGAAGGAAGCTGCCGGGGGTCGCGGTCGAGCTCGTGGATCCGGGCGGCACCGTGGTGGGGGTCTGGGGTGACGCAGCTTGGCGCGGCGAGGACGAGCCGTGGGAGCTGGCTCGCCGCACGCTCGCGAACGGCTGGCGGGTGCAGGTGACGAGCCCTCCGTCACCACACAACCTTCTTTCGACCCTGACCGAGGCAGGGCTGGGGCAGCCAGTGGTGGTGTTCGACCGGGGCGGAGCCCCTCTGGCTCGTGGTGCGACCTTCCAGCCGCTCTCGCCCAGTCGTGTGGGGGCGGCGCTCGCCGCCGGGCGGAGCTGGGGACCGGTGGGGGTTGGGGAGCGCCTGCTGCCGTCCTACCTGCGGGCAGTCGGTGACTGGGTCGTGGCGGTGCCGTGGATCCGGCTTCCCTTGGCGGGGCAGGTGCTGAAGCTCGCCGCCTTGGTGCTGTGGGGCGCCTTGCCGGTGGGGGCGTGGGCCGGACGTCGTCGCTGGCGGCGGTGGTGGGTCGAGCGGCACACGTTCCTCGGGAGGCTGCGCGTGCTGCTGGCGGCGGCGACGGTGGTACCGGTGCTGCTCCTCGCTCAGGTGCTGCCAGCCCAGTGGGCACGGCAGCGCGAGAGAGCACAGCTCGAGCTGGGGCGGGCTGTGAGCCGGTCACTGGCGGCGGTGGGACGGGAGGAGGGCCTCGCCTGGCTGGTGCGGGAGACGGGCGGCACGGTGGCGGTCTACCGCTCGGGTGCCCTCGTTTCGTGCACCCGACCGGACCATGTCGCCCTCGGGCGAGTGCCCTGGCTCCCGCCGGAGGAGGCGTTCACGCGAGCGGTACGTGGCTGGCGGGAGCCGGTGGTCGACAGCGGCGAGACGACTTCGGTGCACGCACCGCTGCAGGTTGCGGGTGAGCCGGTGGTGGTGGCGGCGCTGGGACTCCAGGTCGGAGGGCTATCCGTCCACCCGACACCCACGGAGTGGTTCGCCATTACCGGGGTGATGGCGTTGGCGGTGGCGCTCGCGATCGCCGACCGCCTGGGGCGCCGGCTGGCGCGACCGCTACGGCGACTCGTGGGTGCGGCGCGCCGCCTGGAGCACGGGCTCCCGGTGCCAGCCCTGGCACCGGGCAGCGATGAGGACCTCGGAGCGCTCGGGCGGGCGTTCACGACGATGGCGAGCGGTGTGCAGCGCCGGGAGGAGGAGCTGCGGCGCGAACGGGACCTGCGCGAACGGGTGCTGGCAGCGCTGTCGGCCGCGGTGCTGGTGGTCAACCACCGCGGCGAGGTGGACCTCGCCAACCCGGCAGCGCGACGTCTCATCGACCACGACCCAGGTATCCGCGGCCTCGACGCCCTCTTGCCGGCTCCGCTCGAGACGCTGGCAGCCCGAGCCCGGGATGGCGAGGAGATCGAGGAGGTGGTCCAGCCGCGTGGCCGCCCGGAGGCCCGCTGGAAGGTGACGGTCTTGCCGCTCGGGGGAGCGCCGGCGAGGTTGCTGGTCGTGCTGGAGGATCTCTCCGAGCTGGCTCGGGCCGAGCGGCTCGCGTCGTTGGCCGAGCTGGCGCGCATCGCCGCCCACGAGGTGAAGAACCCGCTCACGCCCATCCGGCTGTGGGCCGAGGAGCTTCAGGCCGCCCTGGCCAAGGGTCCCGACCGGGTGGCACCGCTCGTGGCCGTGGCGGCAAGCCAGATCCTGGAGCGCGTCGAGCACTTGCACGAGGTCGCCCAGTCGTTCGGGAACCTGGCTGCGCTCGAGCAGTGGGAGGCGAAGACGTTCGACCTTCTCGACGTGGCCCGGTTGGTGGTTCGGGAGTATCGCGTGCTTCCCAGCCGCGGGATCACGGTCAGCGTTCATGGGGACTCGAGCCACGTCCATGCTGACCCGCAGTGGGTGGGTCGGGCGCTCCGCCACTTGCTCGAGAACAGCGTGCGGGTGCTGGGTGAGCGAGGGGGCGTGGTCGAGGTGGAGGTGCGTCCCGAGGACAGCGGTGTCGTGCTGGCGGTCCGCGACAGCGGTGGCGGTGTACCGGAGGAGGTGCTGGGCCGGCTGTTCGAGCCGCATTTCTCGACGACGTCACAAGGGAGTGGTCTGGGGCTGGCAGTGGTGGCGCGCGTCCTCGCCCGTGCCGGAGGCCACGCTGGTGCGCGCAACGGCGAGCGCGGGCTCGAGGTTCGACTGTGGTTTCCCGGGGTCTGATAGCATGACCGCGATGAGCGTGGCCGGGTTGACCGTGCGTGCCGCCGTGGCGTCGCTTTTGGCAGCCTCGTTGGGCCTCGCGGCCGAGCGCCAGGTCGACCACCGCGTCTGGCTGCTGGCCGGGGTGCCCGATGCCGGCGTGGTTGCGAGGCTCCGCGAGGCCAACGTCCGCAGTGTCTGCCTGCCGGCAGGCAAGGTGACGCTCGGAGACGGGATCTCCCATTTCGAGGCCGATGTCCCGTCCGACCTGGGAGCGCTGTCGGGCTCGACCATCCACGCCGTGGTGTGGGTCGAAGGTGAGCTGCGCCGCAGCGGCGACCCAGCCCGGTTCGCGGTGCAGCTCGCGGCGATCGAGGGCAAGATCGGGACCGGTGGCTCGCTCATCCTCGTCTCTCGCCGCTGGGGCGAGGGGTTGGTCAGCTTTGCCGCCGACGTCGCCCGCAAGTTACACCGTCCGGTCGAGCTGGCGCTTCCCCTCGGGGAGTTGCTGGCGCACGTTCCGGAGGGGGGGTGGGAGGGGGTTCGGCTGGTGACGTTCTGCTTCGGCAACCCCGAGGCGCTCGCGCTTCCCTCGTCGACCACGCAGGATGACCGGGTCGGACTCGACTCCCTCGATGTCCGCAACGTCTCCTACCGCGCCGCCATCGTCGTTCTGCCCCGGGTCACGCCGCCGCCGGGCCCGGCTGGCGCCTCGGTGGGGATGCTGACCCGCGCCGGTGTCTCGACGTTCCAGCCCGGGGTGAACGGCGACGTCTTCGTGCTGCGGCGCAGCCTCGATTGGGGTGGCACGCTCGTGAGCCCGGGCCAGCGAGTGGAGGTGGATGCCTACGACACGGTGCGCTACCACCGTGATCTCGGGTACGTGCTGCGGCCGGCGCGGGCCGGTTTGGAGGGGTGGGACACCGTGGGGCTTCCCGGGGCGGAGCCGACGGTCGGCTTGTCCCGGGAGGCGTTGATCGACTACCTGCGAGGCGGCGGCCCGGCGCCCGCGCTGGCGGTGGAGTCGAGCTGGGCGGGTACCAAGCTCAACCTGGTTCTGACCAACCCGACGCCCCACGCGAGCGCCGTCTCCTCCACCGGCAACTGGGTCGAGCTGCAGGTCATCCCCGGTCAGGTGGCCGACGTGCAGATGGGTGACTTCAACGGCCTCGAGTTCGGCCGCTTGGACGGTGGAGCGTTGCGCCCGACGGTTCTGCGTGAGGCCTCGCTGCTGCGGTTCTACCTGACCTTCGTCGCACCCCGGGTGAGGGTGGGTGGTGGGTCGGTCACCTTCACTGCCAAGCCGACGCAGCCGAAGGCTCGGTGGGGGGTTCGTCTCGGCGACGGCCGCGACCTGGTCGAAGAGACCGCCATCGAGCTCAAGCCGCTGTGAGGCGAGCGAGCAGGTCGACGACGGTGGCGGGGCCCACGAGCTGTCCGCCGTCGAAAGCGAGGAGTAGGCTCCAGGACCTCTCCCCGCCGACGATCTCGCCGCACCTCACGCGCTCGTCGCCGACGACTGCTGACACCATGCCGAGCTTGCCTGGACGCACGATCTGCAGCTGCGGTCGTCGCCGGAGCGCCGCCTCGAGCTCCGATCGCCGCCGCTCGGTGTCGAGCCCCACCGTCACCGCCGCGAGGTGGCCGTGGAACGCCGATGTCGCCACTGCGGTCACGCTGGGCACGGTCGGCAGGCCAAGCTGGAGCGCCTGGGCGCACAGGTGCGCGTGGCGGGCGGACGAGACCGGGCCGGCGTCGAACGCCACGACGCCCGGCAACCGCTGCGCGCGTGGCGGGCGGGCGCCGGACAGCCGAGCCACGGCCTGCCCGGCCAGCTCCTCGACCGCCTCGTCGCCGGCGTCGGCGGCGGGAGTCAGCAACGTCAGGTGGGTGGAGATCAGGCCGAGATGGGTGAGAGCGTCGAGCACAACCGACGGGCCCGAGAGCGCCGGGTCGAGGGCCTGCAGTCGGCGAGCGCCCGGCCGCGGCTCACGCAGCATGCCGAACGCCGCCGCTTGGCCGGCCGGCAGCACCGGAGGCAGTGAGTAGTCGACGACGAGCAAGGTCGGCTGGCTGTCGAGCCAGGCGGCGAGGCGCGCCGCGATCGCCGGGGCTGGCGGCGCGGTCAGGATGAGGGCAGTGCACCGCGCCAGCTCATCGAGGTCGTCGAGCGGTCTCACGAGCCTGGCCTGGCCGGCGACCTCGGCCAGCAGGTGCTCGTCGGTACCCGAGGTGTGGAAGTAGGTGTGGGCCTGATCCGGGAGCGCCTCGGTGAGCGCCTCGCACAGCTCTCGGCCGCGGCGGGTCACGGGATCAAGGACGGTCAGCATCGCTGGTGGCTTCCGGGGTCACGAGGCCGACCTCGGCGGCCTCGCCTTCGAGCTTCAGGTTGATCGGGCGGCCGCTGGCCCATCGCCACAGCGCCTCGGTCGGACCGGCCAGCAGGTAGACGCCGATCAGCACTGCCAGCGCCACCTCCTGGAGGAGGACCGGCAGTGCAATGGCGAGGGCGACAGCGAAAAAGGCGCTCGCGGGCCACCGCTGGCGCAGGTTCACGGTCTTGAAGGAGCGGTAGGGGATGGTGGATACCATGAGCAGCGAGACGCCGAGCACGTACCCCCACACGGCCAGCGACCAGGGTCGAGTCAAGACCGGCTCGGGGTTGACCAGGCACAGCACGGTGATCGCGCCGGCCCCGGCCGGGATCGGTAGGCCGATGAAGAAGCGGCGATCGGTCATGTGTACCCGGATGTTGAAGCGGGCCAGACGCACCGTGCCGGCAACGAGGAAGACGAAGGCGACGAACCATCCCCAGCGGCCCAGCGAGCGCAGCGACCACTGGTAGGCGAGCAGCGCCGGGGCCATCCCGAACGACACGACGTCGGCGAGCGAGTCGTACTCCTTGCCGAACTCCGAGGTGGCGTTGGTGAGGCGGGCGATGCGCCCGTCGAGGCCGTCGCAGACGGCGGCGAAGACGATGAGCCAGCCGGCCAGCCAGAAGCGATCGTGCAGTGCGGCCAGGGTCGCCGCGAACCCGCACCCCATGTTGGCAACGGTGAACAACGTCGGAACCAGGTAAATCCCGCGCCGCAACGAACCGCGGGCCGGGAGCCGGACCGGTCGCATTCGCCGGGGGCGGAAAATCCTCATTCGGACCGCCCGTCCGCCGCTTCGTACGAAGCCACGATGGTCACCCCGGCGCGGGTGCGGTCTCCCGCCCCGACGCACACCCGGACACTCGCAGGGAGGAAAAGGTCGACCCGCGACGAGAACTTGATGATTCCCACCCGCTGCCCGCGCTCCACCCGCTCACCGGCTGCAAGATCGCAGACGACCCGACGGGCGAGCGTGCCGGCGATTTGCTTGAACGCCACCGGTCCCCGCGCCCCGTCGAGGACCACGAAGCAGTGCTCGTTGGCGTCCGACGACTTGTCCCGAAACGCGGGGAAGTGGCGGCCCCGCGAGTACCGGGTCGTGCGCACGAGACCGGCCACCGGCGCCCGGTTGACGTGGACGTCGGCGGGCGACATGAAGATCGAGATCTGCCTCGGCAGCCCGAGCTCAGCGACGGAGGGTGGCGAGGCGCCCACCGAGAGGACCTTGCCGTCGGCCGGGGCGAGGATCGCCTCCGCCGGCGCGTCGGAGGTGCGGGCCGGGTCGCGGAAAAACGCCACGCAGCCCGCTGCCACGAGCCACAGCACGATGGCGACGGGCCAGGACCCAAACGCCACAGCGAGCACGCCAGCGGCTCCGGGCACGAGAATGAAGGGGTACCCTTCGGGGGCAAGCGACAGCATCAAACCTGCGCCGAGTGTTTGCGCAACCGCGCTTCCATCTGGTCTTTGTACCGCAGCTTCTCCTTCTTGAGGCGCTTTTCTTCGAGCTCTTCCTCGGTTGTCAGCCAGCCCTTGGCGCGCAGCGCCGCGATCCGCCTCTCACGGTTCTGGTGCTCCTGGAGCAGACGGGCGAACTCCGGATCCTGCCGGGCAAGCTCCTGACGCGAGTCCCAAGTCGAGCTCATGGACACCTCCGTTTCAAGCGCGTGCACGCCTCACCTGAGTCATGCTAGCACACGTAAAATCAGCGTATGGAACCGCCTCGCTTGTGCTGCGACGCGATGCTCGGCGGGCTCGCCCGCTGGCTTCGCTTCGCCGGGCTCGATACCACCTTCTCGGCCAACGCGAGCGACGCCGAGCTGGTAGCTGAGGCGCGGCGGGAGGAGCGTTGGCTGCTGACGCGGGACCGCCGACTGGCGGCGAAAGCGGGGCCGCGGGTGCTGTGCATCCAGGCTCTCACGGTGCGGGAGCAACTGCGTGAGGTCCAGGCGCGACTGCGGCTCGTTCCCGACCCGGCGCGCTTTTTCACCCGCTGCTCGCGGTGCAACGGTGTGCTCGAGCCGGTCGACCGCGAGCGGGTTGCCACGTTGGTGCCGCCGTTCGTGGCAACCCACGCCTCCTCGTTCTCACGTTGTGCCGACTGTCGGCGGTTGTACTGGCCAGGTACGCACCACGGACGCATCCTGGCGCAGCTCCGCGAGAGCCTAGACAGCGGTGAGGACGACGGCGAGCGATGACCCGCCACCGGCCACGGCGGTGACGAGCGCCGTGCGTGGCTGCGAAGCGACCGGAGGAAAGCCCATGGCGGCGAGGTGCGGGGCTGGCGTCCAGGCGGGCCGAGCCCGGCCGGCGACGACCAAGGCCGCCACAGCGACGCGCAGTATGCTGGCGAACCCGGCCTCACCGAGCCTCTCGTTGGTGGATAGCGCCGCCGGCCGGTGGTCGCCGAAAACCTCTGCCAGCGCGGCCAGCTCCAGACCACCGAGATAGGGGATGCCGTTGGCGAGGGAGAGCACGAGGTCGACGTCGGTGGGCGCGCGTTCGGCGTTCTCAAGGGCCCGCCGGCTGGCGTCTATCAGAGCATCTGGACAGTCGGGATAGAGCCAAGGCTCGCTGGCCGTGCCCGACGAGGCCCAACCGGCGAGCCTGGCCAACGGCACACCGATCGGCTCGGGCGCCAGAATCAGCACGGCCGCGCCTTCTCCCATGCGCATACCGGTATGTCCCGGCGCGTCCGCCAGGACGCCGAGGCGCGCGTAGCCTTCGGCGTTGAGCCAGTCGGCCTCGTCCACGCCGCAGGCGAGGATGGCCGCAGCGCGCCCGTGCGTCAGCAGCCGCCCCCCTTCGATGACGGCGCGCAGCCCGCTCGCTTGCTTTTCGGCGAACGTCAGGTTGGGTCCGCCGAGCCGCTCGAGGATGCCGAGCTGACTCGCCGGGGCGTTTGCGACCGTGGACGGGAACTGGGCTGGCGGGGCCTCCTCGGGAGAGGTCAGGAACACCGCCCTGAGCACGTCGACGAGGGCGGAGGTGCCGGCGTTCCAAGTGCCAGACGTGATCCCCACCTGCGTGCGGTCCCACGGCAACGGGTCACCGATCGCGGCGAGCGCCTCGCGGGCCGCCACCGCGAGCAGCTTGGCCGGTCGGTCCAACCGGCGTGCCACCATGGGGGACAGCACGTTGCGGGGGGAGAAGTCGTGGCAGACGGCGACGGGCAGCGGCGGGCCATCCGGACGATCGAGGCCGACCGTCGGCTCCCACGCGGGATCCGCGAGCGCCGCGACCAGGCGCTCGACGCCGGTGCCGGCGGGGCTCACCACTCCGACGGAGCAAATGAAAAGGTCGTGGCGGCTCACGAGTAGCTTCCCAAGGCCAGGACGCCCGAGTTGCCGCCGAAGGCGAATGACGACGAGAGGGCGTTGCGTATGGTGTGGGGCCGACCGCTGCCCGCGACCGGGTCGACCGGGCAGGCTGGGTCGGCGTCGCGGAAGCCGGCCGTGGGCGGCACGATCTGTCGGGAGATGGCGAGGGCGGTGATCGCAGCCTCGATTCCGCCAGCGCCGCACAGGCAGTGGCCGAGAGCGCCCTTGACCGAGGACACCGGAAGGCGGGCGAGACGGGCGCCGAAAACCCGCTGATACGCCGCGCACTCGGCCGCGTCGTTCTGCTCGGTGGCGGTGCCGTGGGCGTTGATGTAGTCGACCTCGTCGGGCCCGATCCCAGCGTCCGCGAGTGCCGCCTGGATGGTGCGTGCCCACGCCTCTCCGGAGGGCTCGGGTTGAGTCATGTGGAACGCGTCGTTGGTGGTGCCGTAGCCGAGCACCCGGGCATAGGGCGTTGCCCCGCGGGTCCGCGCGTGGTCGGCGTCCTCCAACACGAGAACCGCCGCGCCCTCGCCGATCGTGAGGCCCTGCCGCGTGCGGTCGAACGGCCGGCAGGGCCTGAGGTCGGCGGCGCGCAGCGAGTTGAACCCGGCGTGGGTGAGACGGCAGATCGCATCGGTGCCACCGGCCAGCGCCACCGGTGCGAGGCCATCGACGATCATCTCCGCCGCCATGCCCACTGCCAGGGTCGAGGAGGAGCAGGCGGTGGTGACGGTGAGGCGAGAGCCGCCGAGGCCGAAGCGGGAAGCGAGGCGGTCGGTCGGGGAGTCCTGCAAGAGCTCGAGAAACTCCGTGAGCCCGCGCGCCTGCTGGCCGCGACGCAGGCGGCGGGCGATGAACCCCTCGGTCTCGAACAGGCCGGCAGCGCCACCGCCCATGACGAGGGCCCAGGGCCGCGGCTGTGCGTCGGTCGGCAAACCCGCGTCGCTCAGCGCCTCGACGGCCGCGACCAGGCTGAAGCGGGTGGCTCGACTGGCATGGCGAGGCGTGTCCACCGGTGGCAGCGCCGTATCGTCGACTTGAGCTGCGATGCCGGTGCGGAAGCCCGCGGGGTCGAAGAGCGTCAGCGGGCGGATGCCGCTCAGGCCAGCCACCAGATGCCGCCAGGTGGTCTCGCGATCCGGGCCGAGGGCGGTCACCAGCCCGATGCCTGTGATCCAAACGTCGCTCACCGCGGCGAAGTATAGCGAACCGTCAGATGGTGTCCGGCGGTGCGCGTGCTCGTCTTGACCGAGCTTGGTACGATGCGATCGTGCTGTTGGAGACCAGAAACGCACGGACGACGAAGGGAGAATCGGCATGCTCAAGGAGTTCCGAGAGTTCGCGATGCGGGGCAACGTCATGGACATGGCCGTCGGCATCATCATCGGCGGCGCTTTCGGCAAGATCGTGGCGTCGCTCGTCAACGACGTGCTCATGCCGCCGATCGGCCTGCTCATCGGCGGCATGAATTTCACCAACCTCGCCGTCACCCTCAAGGCGGCCGAGGGTGAGGCGCCGGCGGTGCTGCTCAAGTACGGTATGTTCATCCAACAGATCGTCGACTTCATTATCATCGCTTTCGTTATCTTCTTGATGATCAAGGGGATGAACAAGCTGCGCCGGAAGCAGGAGGAGGCTCCCGCGGCGCCGCCCGCACCACCACGCCAGGAAGTGCTCCTCGAGGAGATCCGCGATCTTTTGAAGTCGCGTTCCTAGCCGCTGCTCATCCAGCAGCGGCCGTGGGGATGAAACCCGGCGACCATCCGGTGCGTACACGCTCCCGGTTACCGACCGGTAGGTAGCCCTTGCAAGGATGGGTGTGGAGGGTTATATACCTACCGGTACGTAGAAGCCGGCCTTGGCGCCGGCGCTCGTGCACCTAGGGGGCAACATGGTGGTCGGGGACGACAGGGCGGCGACGGACGAGTCGGTGCGCCGACGCCTCCTCAACGCGGCGATCAGCATCTTCAACCAGAAAGGCTACGCGGCAACCTCGGTGCGCGAGATCGTCGAGGCGGCCGGGGTTACGAAGCCGGCGCTGTACTACTACTTCCAGAGCAAGGAAGGGATCTACCTGGCGATCCTGGAGGAAGCGCATCGTGAGTTCGCGCGTTGTCTCGAGGTGTGCCGCCAGGCGACCGGTGGGGTGCGGGAGCGCCTCAGCGAGCTTTTGTGCACGGTCCACGAGCGGATGCGCGAGAACCGGGGTGTCGTGCGGCTGATCTACGCGGTGTTCTACGGCCCGCCCCAGGGTGCGCCGCCGTTCGACTTCGAGCGCTTTCACACCGCACTGTGGAACGCGATCCGCGCCCTGGTGGGTGAGTGTATCGAGCGGGGAGAGATGCGTGAGGGAGATACGGATGTCTTGTCGCGACTCCTTGATAGTGTCCCCTGGTGGGCTCGATAGAAATGTCCCCTGGTGTTAGTGCCCGTGGGAGGGCAGAGGACCTTGGGGGACGTGGTGGCGATGAGCAAGAAAGAGCGTGCGCGGTT
>ERZ1026800.611-NODE-611-length-28890-cov-9.742516_pt1 | contig 28890 bp, 18 predicted proteins | sample MGYA00520873_ERZ1026800 | MGnify/ENA primary metagenome ERZ1026800 (study PRJEB33270, sample SAMEA104284475) | anaerobic digester metagenome | biome: Anaerobic digester microbiome; feature: mesophilic sludge digester; material: Anaerobic digester biomass | place...
GTCTGACCATGGATGAGATACCCTACTGGAAAGAGGGGACACTGGAAAAATACACGCCCTCGGGAGATTATGTTGTGGTCAAGTTCCCCCGCTGGGCCTTCGAGAAGTTCCGGGGCTCAAAGGACGTCCTCGGCACCCAGATGAAGGCAGTGGGAGAGGCGATGAGCATCGGCAAGAGCTACAAGGAAGCCTTCCAGAAGGCCATACGCTCTTTGGAGAACAGCAGGTACGGCCTGGGCTTTGCCAGGGACTACAACAGCAGATCTCCTGAAGAGCTTATGATGCTTCTTAAAGAGCCTTCAAGCGAGCGACAGTTCATTCTCTATGAAGCGATCCGAAAGGGTGCCGACATCCAAAAGCTCTATCATTTGACCCATATCAAGCCCTGGTTCCTCCAGCAGATGAAGGAATTGGTCCAGCTGGAAGAGGAGATATTGGCCTACAAGGGCAAACCACTGGTCGATCTCCCAGATGAGCTTCTCAGTCAGGCCAAAAAAGATGGCTTTGCAGACCGATACCTCTCGAAGCTTCTGGCCGTCCCAGAGGCTGAGATCCGGGCGCGGCGCAAGTCCCTGGGAATTGTTCAGGGCTGGGAGCCGGTACCTGTAAGCGGGGTGGAGAACGCCTTCTACTATTACTCTACATACAATGCTCCCGATAGGACCCCGAGCAGCAGCAGGCGCAAGGTCATGGTCTTGGGTGGAGGGCCCAACCGCATCGGCCAGGGCATTGAGTTCGACTACTGCTGCGTTCATGCCGCTTTTGCCCTGAGGGATATGGGCATTGAGACCATCATGGTCAACTGCAATCCAGAGACGGTCTCCACCGATTATGACACTTCGGATAAGCTGTACTTCGAGCCCTTGACGGTCGAGGATGTGCTCAGCATCTATGAGAAGGAGAAGCCTGAGGGGGTCATCGTCCAGTTCGGCGGCCAGACGCCTCTCAATATCTCCCGGGAGCTGGAGGATGCAGGGGTGAAGATCCTGGGGACATCTGTGGATGCCATAGACCTGGCCGAGGACAGAGATCGATTCAGGATGATGATGGAGGAGCTGGACATACCCATGCCGGAATCGGGAATGGCAAGCAACCTCGACCAGGCGCTGGAGGTTGCCAAGAGGATCGGCTATCCCCTCATGGTGCGGCCTTCATACGTCCTGGGGGGACGGGGGATGGAGGTGATATACGACGAGGAGATGCTGGAGCGGTACGTTGCCGCGGCAGTGGACGTCACCCCAGAGAGGCCCATTCTCATCGACCGATTCCTCGAGAATGCTCTGGAGACGGAGGCAGATGCCCTCTCCGACGGCAAAGAGGCCTTTGTGCCCGCAGTGATGGAGCATATCGAGCAGGCGGGCATTCATTCCGGCGATTCGGCTTGCGTAATTCCGCCAGTGAGCATCTCCGGCGAGCATCTGCAGACCATTGAGGAGTACACCCGCAAGATAGCTCAGAAGCTGCATGTGGTGGGCTTGATGAATATGCAGTATGCCATCAGCCACGATGTGGTCTATGTGCTGGAGGCCAATCCCCGTGCTTCCCGGACGGTGCCGCTGGTATCCAAAGTGTGCAATGTATCGATGGCCAGGATAGCCACCCAGATGATGATGAACAAAAGAATGGACGAGCTGGGGCTGAAGAAGAGAAATATCCCTCATTATGGTGTCAAAGAGTCTGTCTTCCCCTTCAATATGTTCCCTGAGGTCGACCCCCTCTTGGGCCCGGAGATGAGATCCACTGGAGAGGTCCTGGGGCTTGCCGACTCATTCGGCATGGCCTTCTATAAAGCGGAGGAGGCTGCCAAGCCCTCGCTTCCCCAGGAGGGGACGGTCATGATCACCGTGGCCGCCAAGGACAGATCTATGGAGCTGGTGGAGGTTGCGCGGGAGTTTCAGAAGCTCGGCTTTAGAATTATGGCCACCAGCGGGACCAGAGCGGTCCTGAAAGAGAATGGCATCCCGTCGGAGATGATCAAGAAGATCTATGAGGGCCGGCCCAATATCGATGATGCCATCAAAAACAAGGAGATTCAGCTGGTGATAAACACCCCCATCGGCAAGGCCAGCCAGTATGATGATTCTTATATCCGAAAGGCAGCAATCAAATACAAGGTGCCCTATATTACCACCATTGCTGCTGCTTCGGCGGCGGCAAAGGGGATTAGTGCCTCAAGAGCAGGCCATTCAGCAGCGAAATCGCTGCAGGAGTACCACAGTGATATAAAGTAGAATTGAGGAAGGATCTAGAATTCTATCCTTTTCTCAAGTCTTCCTTTTTTTTGGGCTGGATTGAGTAGAAGAAAATCCTGGCAGATCGTCAACATGAAGACGATTGGAAGGATTTGTCTCTGCAGCCTGCCATCAATCACAATATCATAGTCAGCATCTTTTCCCTATGCCACCGATGCACTATAGTAAGGAGATGGCAATGTGGGATAAGCCCAAAAGATGTGTCTGAATACATCTTCAGCCCTTTGTGCCACATCAGCTTCTGAATACAGGCCAACGGGAAGGCCTATATCTTCATTCCATAAAAAGTTATGAATAGTCACTCGCACAGCATCACGGGTCGCTTCCTTATCGCGCCATTGGTCAACTCGGAGCTTTTCCTCCTTAAGCGTTTTCAACAATTCAGCTGCAACTTTTTTGATGCGCTTGATATCAACGCCCTTAAGATCTGGCTTTTTCAGCAGGTCGAAGATGGCCAAAGATTCTTCATCGAGCCCCTCTCGTACTGCTCGGCTTTCTTCTTCGTCGAGTCCTTGGACGAGCTTGAGCAATGCCTCGAAGGTCTGTTCAATTGTTGCCCGGTCCTTCTCGCGGTTATACTCGGCAACGATCTTCTCGTAGTGTTGCTGGAAGTCTGTGCGCAAGGGATTCTGTTGTAGCAGTCTCTGCAATCGGATCTCCACTGCTTGACGCAAGTTCTGAACCACTGTGTTCTTATTCTTGTATCTCTCGAACTCTTGTTTGAGCCGGACAAAGTCGATTTTACTGATATCGTACGGCTCCCCAGGCTCAGTCACTGTGTCAGATTGGACATCGATTGCTTCATCCACTAGATGTTGGAGTTGCCTCATGATGTCTGTGATGTCAGCCTTTTCTCGATCCTGCTGGAGGCTCTTGTAAACGATGTTGACCGCATCCCGATCATCACGATAGGCGTTTATATCCTGGAGGATGATGCATGCTCTGAATTTTTTGAAGACCTCCCGGCACATGATTTCAAAGCGCTTGCGCGTCTCATCGTTTTCGTTGGCCGCCTCTTTGCAGGCCGCAATAGCGGCATTGCGCTCAAAGCCTGTCTTATGGATTATGTCATCCAGAGGAGCATTCCGCTCATCGAGGAAGGCCCGCACAAAGCTGATCGCCTCGGCCAGATCGGACAGTAGCTCCTCCTCTGGCCTGGCCGGATCGATCTCACCGCCCGGTTCACCATCATCTGGGCGGGGACCTGCAAAGGTTGCCAGCGCTCGACGCAAGTGCTTTAGGATGCCGCAGTAGTCGACGATCAAGCCGTTGTTCTTGCCCTCGTTCACGCGGTTGGCGCGAGCTATGGCCTGCATCAAAGTATGGGCCTTCAGAGGCTTGTCCAGGTAGAGAGTAGAGAGGCTCGGCACATCAAATCCTGTCAGCCACATGGCGCAGACTATGGCGATGCGAAACGGATGTTCATCGGTTTTGAAGGCGTCGTCAAGACTAATCCGCTGCATGTTATGGAACTGGGGCTTGCTGCGCATTGACTCAGACAGGTCGATGCCTTCCTTGATGAGTCTGCGATGGGGAGTTATGTCCAGGCCGCTCTTGCGGAACTTATCGACCTCACCCTGCTCTTCGCTAACCACTACAGCCGCCCGAGTCTCGCGCATCCATTCTATCTGACGCTTAAGATAGATCTCCTCCTGATCATCTGAGGTAGAAGAGAGTCCTGCCTCCAGCTCAGCTATCCGTTCTTCCCAGTGACTGTTGATCAGGTTATACATCCGCACACAGGTTATCTTGTCGATGCAGACCATCATCGACTTCCCATTTTCCCAGGCAGTGGAATAGTGCTGCACGAAGTCCCGAGCTACCTGATCCAGCCGCTTCTCCGCGGTGATAATATGATATTCACGCTTGAGCTCCTTTTCCAGACGCTGCTCGACGTTGATATCGTCTATCTCAAACTCCTCTAGTTTTTCTGCGACGCGCTCGTTGAGGTCGCCGATGGCCACGCCCAGCTTCTCGCCGCGGGCATCGTAGTATAGTGGAACGGTGGCCTTGTCCTCCACTGCCCGCTGGAAGTCATAGGTAGAAACATAATCGCCGAATACCTTTCGGGTGATCTGATCTTCTTTGAAGAGCGGGGTGCCTGTGAAACCGATGAAGCTGGCATGGGGCAGAGCGTTGCGCATATTTTCGGCCAGGGTGCCATACTGAGTTCGGTGCGCCTCATCGGTGATTACGATGATGTCGTCTCTTTGGGTATATCCCTCGCCGGGGTCAATTTTTTGATTAAATTTCTGTATCAGTGAGAAGATGAAGGCCTTGTGCTCGGCCAGCAGTCGGCTCAGGTGGCTGCCGCTGGAAGCGCGGCATTGAACCTGATCGTTGTCAACCACGCCGCAGCCGGCGAAGGTCTTGTAGATCTGAGAATCCAGGTCGTCTCGATCGGTGAGCACCAGAAAGGTGAAGTTGCCGCCGAGTTTGCGATGGACCTTGCGGGTGAACATCACCATGGAATAGCTCTTTCCTGCGCCCTGGGTGTGCCAGAAGACCCCCAGCTTTCCATGCAGCTCTTTGCGCTTACAGACCGCTTCAATGGCCCGGTTGACTCCGAGGAACTGGTGATTTTTGGCCAGGATCTTCTTAGGCTCGCCCCTGGACTCGTCAAAGAGTATGAAGTTCTCCCGCAGATCCAGGAAGTTGCCTTTGTCGCAGATGCCTTTGAGAAGAGTTTCCATATCCACAGCTCCAGGCTCTTCTTCAGCCAGGCGTTTCCACTCGTGGAAGTGCTCCCATTTGCTGGTGATGGTGCCGATCTTTGCCTGCTCGCCATTGCCGAACATCACAATGGCGTTATGATGGAAGATGTGAGGGATGGTGTCCAGGTAGTCGGAGAAGTTTTTCTCGAAGGCGGCTTTGAGGTTCTTGTGGATGTTCTTGCACTCTATGAACAAGAGCGGCAGGCCGTTTACGAAACCGACGATATCTGCCCGGCGGCGGTAGAGGTCGCCACGTATCCATAGCTCTCGTACGGCTAGGAAGTGGTTGTTGCCTGGCTCGTTGAAATCGAAGAGCTGCATCCGCTCTTTCACCAGTTCGCCGTCACCGTTGCGGAATGCCACCTGCACTCCGTCCCGCATCTGGTCGTACTTCTCCCGGTTGGTGGCAGCCAGGGTTTGCGAAGCCATGGTGGCGGTGATCTGGCGCACAGCGTCGTCGTATGCTGCGCCGGGCAGGCCGGGATTCAGCTCTGCCAGCTTCTGGCGCAGGATTCGGGTCAGCACCACCTCCCGATCGGAAGCCCGGCCCAGAAGGCTTTTTGGCCCGAAATCCTCGCTGTTATAAGCATAGACCGATTCCCAGCCGAGCTGCTGCTCCAGGTAATCGGCGGTGGTCTGCTGGACGAGGGTGTCTTCGGTGTAACTGCCAAGGGTCACAGCTTAAACCTCTGATTAATGTAGCTTTGAGCCTGGCTTAGCGTCAATTCTGTTGTAGAGGGGCCTGTGCGGACGTAGAAGCGTTCAATGTTATCATCTTTAACGTAGACGGGACTTGGTGACCTCTTACATCGAATGGCCATGACGCGACCGTCCTCGTAATCATCGAAATGGATGTTCATGGCTATCATCACCTCAGGACCCATTCGGTCCTTAACGATGTTCACCAGGTGAAGGCTCATCTTATCCTCACTGGGGAATCCATCCGTCTTGATGCCGACAGTTGTTCCGTCGTCTGATACGCCAATGATCAGCGTTCCGCCATTGGTATTGAGGAAACCTGCCAGCGTTTTCATTACAGCAAGCTCTATCCGCTTGTCGGCAACGCCTGTGTGAAGGTTGGTCCTAAGCGTTGATTTGAACTCAACTGAGTCACTTTCTCCATTGCTCAACGCGGTTATCAGATCGAATTCCTCCGGAGCAATTTGAGGGGCTGATACCCCTTTCAAAATCTGATAGCCCTCACGAATGATCTGAGCCATCATCTCCCGCCGTTTTTCCAGGAAAGCGTTGTACTCCATCCGCTCCCAGTCTTCCGGCAGAGCGTGGTGATGATACATAATGGCCAGATCAGCATCGCTGAAACGGGCCCTTAGTTTCGGCAGGTATTCTGCAGGCGGGTGGTTCGAGATTTTTGAATTGTCTTTCCACTCCACATAGGCATAGTTGGCAATCTGGTTTGTATCACGGGTGGCAGTGATCTTCATTGTAGCCAGGCAATCTTTGGGAAACAGGTGATGCCGCTCGACTGGGTCGCGGCAGGGATGGATTGCAGGATCCAGCAGGTCGGCGACTCTGGTATTGGAGAAGAGAACCTTTGCTTCCAGGAGAATCAAAGATGCATTGTAAGCAAACAATGACGGGCTACGAGGAGATGACGTGGCCAGGTCGTTAGGCAGGGTTGCCTCCCAAAAGTCATTGGGGAGGGCGATATCGCAGACCTGCTGGAGCTTCGCCAGGAACTGCTCTGGAGTCTTCACATCGCGAAGCCGAGCCAGGTCAAACTCCATCGCCGATTCCGGAGATCCGGTAAAGCGTCCTGTAACCGCAGACATGAAGAACCACTGCGCTATAGCCTTGCGCAGTGCGAACTCCTCCACGCTGTACTCCGTTCGCCCTATGAGGTAGAGCATGTAGGAGAAGAGCAGGTTATTCTGGGAGCTGATCATCTTTGCACTGCGGAAACCTGCTATGCGGATGCAATTCAAGAAGTCGTGCCAATACTGGACGTAAAGGGTTCTTCGCTGCGCATCTTTGAGCAGCTCGAATTGGGCAATCCGGCGTTCTTCGCTGAACTGGCCAGTCTCCAGATCCTTCCCTCGAAGGATAGAATAGACGTATTTCAGACGAGCCCGCTTGAAGGCTATGCCCACGGCTACCCGCAGCAGTTGGTCTGGATCAGGTTCGATGAAATAGTTGAACGGCGATTCTTTCTCCCTGGAGGGCTTTCTGGCTTCACGGCAGAACTGCTCAAGCTCGGCGCGGCCTTCATCCCAGAATACCGACATCAAAGTCAGGATGAAATCAGCTTGATTAAGGGGTGTGCCTTTGCTGTTGATACGCACAAAGACTTCGGAGACATCCTCCTCGGAGACGTCTGCTGCCAACTGCAATGCGGTGAAAGGAAATGCCGTCAACGATTGCAGCTTGGTTATAGCATTCTGAATTTTTGTAACCTCTTCATTACTGACTTCTCGGGATGCCTTCAATCCGCGGAGGTAGTCTTCGGCGATCTTGAAGATATTGGTGCTGCTGCTCCAAATACGAGAGATATCCGGAATGAATGCCTTGTCCCTCTCTATGGCTGCATCAGAAACCTCAAAACTCTCTTCCAGAGGATTGAAAGCGATGCTGATCTTCTCGGCATCGTAGTTTTCGCGGACTACAGGCACGCCCTTAACCACTGCATAGAGCGCAGTGAGCCGCTGCTGACCGTCCACAACGACAAGCCCGGGAGTTGTCTGCTTTTTATCTGTACCGATAGTCCGATCGTAAGCCATGCCGTTCTGCCATAGCAGCAGATAGCCCACAGGATAGCCTCGGTACATCGAATCGAAGAGGTCTCGAACCTTCGCATTTTTCCAGACAAAGGGTCGCTGGATGTCCGGAAGGCCGATTGCTCCCAGTTCGATGTGATTTACCAGCGAAGCCAGACTATAATTAACTTGCGTGAATACAGTTTTACTCATATGGCGATCTCTCCGTTCATCAGACGTGGAAGAAGCAGGTCGCGGGCTTTTTCCAGTTTTAGCGTTGATAGTTTCAGACAGCGTACTTGATGTATTAGGTCATTCGTGATTTTTCCAAATTCGTCAGCAATGGTCTTCGGTGGAAGAACAATATCTATTGCACGAAAACGACCTTTACTTATTTCCAGATAAGTTGACCCTTTCGCATTTCTTCGAATCTCCGCCACTCTGCTCATCAAATTAAATAGCAGATACATCCTTAGCTCTGCACGGTGTGGAATTATATTAATAAATCCTTGATTTGTGCAAACCGCAGAATCCACCAATGCGAAATAGCCGACAGATGCTCGACTTGTCATTAAAATGCTTTCCGCGGGAATCATCTTGGCAGATGACTCTCTAAGTCCCTTATCTGTAATCTTTCTTTCCGAATCCAAGAGAACAAGGCAATCATTGTTTGTAACGTCTGTTGGCACGATCCAGGTTATTTCTCCATTCCAATATTCAGAAACCTTAGTTGATGGAGTACCGCCTCCTACCGTTTCACACACATCGGCGATCTTCTTTTTCTCCCACCCCTCTGGCACCCCGTCCATAACCCTGACGTGCTCATGGCCGGGGAAGCGCAGGCGTACGAACCACTCCTTGTAGAGCAGCCGCGCCGCCTGCTCCAGCAGCTGTATGCGCCGCCGGTTGTTCTCGATCAGGTCGTCATAGGCGGAAAGGATGGAGGCGATTGACTTCTGGATCTCAAGTGGAGGAACCGGAATCTCAAAATTGCGAAGCACTGTCAGATTGATATGGGGGACACCAGATGAGGACGTAAAATTCGTAATCCTATCAATGACTTCACGGCTGGAAAAATAGTAGTACAGAAAGAATTGGTCTGCTTTGGTGTCGTCAACAGTCAGCTTCATTTGACTCTGGGAAACAACATATCGATCTGATATACCTTCTTTTGGAATGATTGCTACTTGGCCAAGGGTACCACGCTGTGTGAAAACTAAGTCACCTGGTTTAGCAAGATTGCCGGATAGGTCCTTGCGGACTTTTGAATCGGAGACGTAAACGAATTCGTTCATATCTAGGAAACGACCGTTGTTTAGATTGGATCCCCGAATCACAGGAATACCTTGATCAGAATAATCACGCGAAGTAAGTTTCGAGCCAAACGGACCCCCAACAAAAGAGTAAGGCTCATCAGCAGCAAGCAACTCAAGCTTCTTGCGAGGCCAGCTCATACCCCCAGCTCCTCGAAGTATTTCTTGATCTTCGAAGCTGGTCGCACTCCCCCTGGATTGTTCCTCTTCCATGAGGTCAGGCCCCTTCATTTTCATCCCAGGTCAGTTCAGCCTCGATCTCGGCCACGCTTGGCAGTTTGCTCTGCAGCTCTTCAGGCAGAGTCTTCACAAGCTTTGTCTCCCAGCCTGCAACACCCATCGGCTTTTGGATTCCACGCAGGGCGTATTCGACCTCGATCCTGCTTCCTTTGCGGCATAACAGGAGTCCAATGCTTGGTTTATCATCTGGGTGGCGGAGCAAATCATCAACCGCTGAAAGATACATGTTAAGAGTTCCCACAAATCCGGGATCAAAAGAAACAGATTTCAATTCAACCACTACGTAGGAGCGCAACTTCAGATGATAAAATAATAGGTCAAGGTAATAGTCCTTAGTTGCGAATTCGAGGTGAACCTGTCTTCCCACAAAGGCAAATCCTTCTCCAAGCTCCAGGAGGAAGCGCTGGATGTGGTCTATCAGCCCTTTTTCCACTTCTCGCTCCCGGCGTGGATCGGCAGTTCCAAGGAAGTCAAACAGATATGGATCTTTGAATATCTGAGCGGCCATATCGGAATCGCCAGGCAGCAGTGTGAGGTTAAAATTGTTTAGTGCCTTGCCCTGCCGGTCATGTAGCTTGCGTTCGATCTGCATTACCAGTACACTGCGGCTCCAGCCTTCTTCCAGTCCTTTCTTCGCATACCAGAGGCGGACTTGTGAATCTGCTACCTTTTCCAGAAGAGCAATATTATGATACCAAGTGATTTGTGCAAGCACCTCTTGCACAATCTCCCGGTCGGGCCACGCAGCAGCAAATGCGCGCATGTATTTCAGATTTCTTGGCGATAGCCCCTGCATGTCAGGAAATGCCTCTCGCAGATCTGCTGAAAGCCGGTCAATGACCTTTGCCCCCCATCCTTCCTTTTCCTGACGATCAATGATAGTCCGCCCGATGTCCCAATAAAGAAGCACCATCGAGGAGTTGGCGGACATGACCACGCGCAAACGTTCCTTCTGTATGCGTTCTTTGATCTCACCAATGAACACGGCATAGCTTTCTGGCATCTCTTTATGTCCTGCTGCCACCGGAAAAGATGCGTCGTCATGCAGTTGCCCACGATAACTTCGCTCCTCGTCCTTCAAATCCCCAGCTCCTCAAAGATTGAGTCTGTAATTATTACTATGAAGCTTTTGCTCCAATTGCCTTTCCTTCCCAGCTTGAACATCATCAGGGAATTCTGGCCGTTCCTGTTGTACTTCATGATTTCTGCGGCATCGCGGCCATAGTCTAGCTCGAAGTACATAAAGCGCATGGCCCGTCGGTGTGCCTGAAGAACACTCAACGGCCGGAGCAGAAATAGTTGAGATCCGATTCTTCGTTTGCCTTATTGAAGCTGTTCCGTGGGCGCTCTCCTCTACAAACAGATGCCACCTCCTTCGGATAAACTATTTCCGTTGAAAAATCTCAGGCAATGGTATAATGTGGCCAGAGGAGCTATTCGAAAGGCAGCATGATGACGGCATAAAAGAAGCAGTCCTAAAAGATGCGGTGATCATAAGGAGAATGAGTGCCAGTGATTTAAATGCAGCTCTGGAGATCGACCGAGAGGTCTTTGGAGGCTATGACCCGAACATATTCGCCGCTTTTTACGAGTACCATCCTGCCACAACACTTGCCGCAAAGGTGAACGGGGAACTGGCAGGCTTCGTCCTGGGATTCAAGCATGCTCCCTTCGAAGGTCGGGTCTTCTGGCTGGCAATAAGGCCGCGATATCAGGGCAGAGGGATAGGCATGAGGCTGATGCTGGCCGTCCTCAAGTCCTTCCGCAATTTAGGAGCATTGGGTGCTACTCTTGAGGTGAGAGTCAGCAACAGGAAGGCTCAATCTCTTTATTCCAACCTGGGATTTCAGATAAGAGGCATCTGTCCCTCTTACTACTCCGATGGAGAGGCAGCATTTGTCATGAAGGCCCGCCTTTAGCCGTCTCTTGTCTGCTATTACTCCAGGCCCCGGGCGGTCAGACGGAACTCTGCAGTTCTATTTTCCGGCAGGGAGCGGTGCTTCATCAGCTGTGCTCTCCGCAGGCCCTCTCCGGCCTTTTCTAGAAATATTATCGCTTTGCACATGTGCTCCAGATATGTGCCGCCTAATGGCCGAAGGGAGTTGCTCTCGATATCGGTATAGACCTGATTGGTTATGACCACAGGAATCCTGTGCCTCCGGGCGATCTCCTGCAGCTCCGAGAGCTGGACGGTCAGAGCTCGACGGGCAGGCCGGCTGTCCTCCGCCTCCAGGAGCATGCGGTAAAGAGACGTCGCCGAATCAAGAATAACCAGCCCCAGATCCCTTCCTGCGATCTTTGATGCCTCCCTGATGGCCATTGCCTGCTGCTCGAGGCTCATGGGCTCGAAGATCATTATCTTGGCCGCTATATCTGCAGCACCAGGTCCGGCAATCTGCTTGAACCTCTCAGCGGAGAAGCCCTCCGTATCGATGAAGATCACCCGAAAGCCCCTGGCCACCGCAGCCACCGCCAGCTGCAGGACGATGTTGCTCTTCCCTGATCCCGATTCACCATAGAGCTCAGTGATTATGCCCGACTCAAATCCTCCGCCCAGAAGGAGGTCCAGGCTCTGACAGCCTACAGGCAAACGTTCAAGGGTACTCATAGAAATCGAATTTCTATCATTAATCGCCTATCTCTTATGGGCGAAGTTATCGATCCGGTCCATTAGCCTCTCCATCGCCTCTCTCTCTCTGGGGTTGCCGCAGCGGTTTATTATCCTCTGGGTCTTCATCAACTCCTCGAAATAATTATCGCTTCGAAGGGACATATATCTGGTGGCAGCTACCGCTGCTTCTACTACCAGGTTGGCTCCCCGGTTGACTGCCCGGAAGTCCTTTCTCAATAGCTCCCCTTTTACCGGCTCGATATTGGCGATTATGATATCCGAAGCGAAGGGATCGCACTTGAATAGCAGCCAGGCCTCAGTATCTTTTAGAATCGGCAGGCCATCGCAATGCGTGAAGTACTCCTGGGGCAGGTCCTCTAAAGCTGTCTCCGCGAAGATCCAGGCATCGTGGGTGACATTGGCCACAAACCATTTCCTGGTGAGGATATTCTCATAGGTGTGAGTTCCTAAAAATAAGCGGATATATAGGCTATCCTCACTCCTGATAATTCCTAAAGGAGCAGCATTTACTCTGCCACCTGTCTCTGTGGTGGCAATTATCTCGTTTATGCCCTCCAGTATTCCCAGCTCATCAAGAGCCTCTTTACCATAGAACATGATCAAAACCGCAATCTCCTCAGAAGAGAGATAAATAAAGATGCCGCAATCAGGTCTGCTGTAGAGCCCGGATTCATATCCCTGTTGTTCAGTTCGCAATCCATCTTCCTGGCCTTATTCAGGGTGGAATCAAGGAGCGCATCTACAGCCATACGGGATACTTCCACCGCTCTTTCCCTTCCGAACTTGGCGGATATAAGGCTGTCTGGCACCTCGGCCAGGGCTTCAAGGAAGGTCCTGACCACGCCATCATTGAGGCCGTATATGGATACCATCTCCCGCAGCCTTCCGGCGAGCTGGAATGATCGCTCAAAGTCCGTGGCCCATTCGCGAGCAACGATATCATGATCCAGGGAAAGTCTCATCAGTTCGAGAAGGGATTGGTTGCCATCAATCAGCTTTCTTTCCCAGTCCGGATCCTTCAGGCTGAAATCATCGACCTGCACTACTCTTGCTCCCGCCAGATCGAAGGCCCGATAGAAGTCTAATGCATCCTGGACGGTGGTGCTCCTCAGAACTCTCGCCAGCTCCTCCTCAAGCCCATCATCCACCCCATCATCCACCCCATCATCCACCCCATCATCCACCCCATCATCCGGTCCATTCTCCTGGCTCTCGTCCTGTTTCGTTTCTTGACCGTGTTCATGACCTGCTCGTTCATGACCCGCCATCCGGCCTGCAGCCAGGGCGAGAGGGATCAGTAGCACCAGCGAGCCGAAGTGGGTGTTGCTTCTCAGGTTCCAGTCCCCCCAGGCTGCCACCCCTTCCAGTATGAGCGACCCGGGGCTTCCTTCGCCACTCGCCGCCTTCCTGAAGACGGGATAAGCAGAGACTGCGCTGGTCAGGAAGTGATGAAACCGGATATCAGAAAAATCGTGGCAGCGGTCGACATTACCTGGCTTGGGACTGGAGGAGAGCTCGAAGAGCATGGCGAGAACTGCGCACTGAGCCACTCGATCCGATCTCTCTAATGACCCGCGCATATGTGATCAATGGATCTTTTGCAGGATCTTCTCTGCCAGCTTCTTTTTCAGTTCCATGTATTCCTTTTCGGAGAGCTTCGCCCTGGATAGCGCCTCGTCCCGCAGGTAGCAGGGCTTGCTGATCTTGCAGCACCAGACCAGGCTTCCAAAGCATGTGCCCTCTCCCTTCTCCAGAGGAGTTCCTTTGGCAAAAGCGAGCTTCCGGTTCACGAACTCCTCCGGGGAGAGGCCCGCTCTCTTAAGGGCGCCGAACACCGCGCAGTTCTTGACTGGAGGACAGCAGAAGGTCAGGCCGCGCAGGTCTCCGCCCGCACAAATATGCTTGGGGGCGTTGCACCAGCCGCTGAGAAGATCATATTCGAGCATGGCCCCGGCGAGCCACTGGACGAACTCGGGATCGGCTCCGCGCAGAGATACCACATCTGCCCCCATCGCCAGGAGGGTCCTGGCATCCTCAAAATCTCCCACATCAGCCAGAGCCATTATCGCCGGACCGCGAATATCAGCTGCTTTCTTGACCAGCTTGGGGCTGACTCCATTAAGGCCGCGCAGGTCGAGGTGAATCAGGTCCAGATCGCTCTCGTTGAGCTTTTGCAGCAATGTATTGGAGAGATCCTCTGGCCTGATCCTGAGGGATAGGGTGACTCCAGAGCGCTTCAAAATAGGGATCAACTCCAGCAACCGGATGGGATCGCGAATGCTGGACATCTTCAGCTCAAGCAGGCAGAGGTTCTGGGCAGCAATTCTCGCCGCGTCCAGGAGGGGCCCATCCTCAGAGCATGTTGCACAAAGGCCGAGGGCGGCATCGCGCCTTAGTTTTTTTGCCTCTTTTTCTTCTGCGCGCTGTCCATCGTGGATATCTGGGAAGTTAGCCCTGCCCTCCCTCCATTCCCTGAGCCTCTGCTTTACGTCGCTCAGACGGGATTGGATCTGAGAAGGAGAGACGACATCAAGGTCGAAGCCATCCAGCAAGATCAAACCGACTGCATTGTCAGTCTCCGGACGGTTATTGGAAGAAATAACAGCAATGGGACTATCAATATGTAAATATCCTACTTCAACCATCAGTGGGAAGGTACTGTCGCATAAGATATCAGGCTTTCGCCTCCGGGGCCATTTATTCTGGCCATATTCCGGCTATTATACATGCCTGTTGCCCTGAGCCATCGCCTGGGCCTATGCCACCTTTATATCCGAGAAAATCCAACCACTTCCCGTGATATGATGGTGAGCTTCAAAGTAGATGCTGATGCAAGGGCTATTGTTCAGGGATCGGAGGACCAGGAAAAGTACCCCATAGTGGCCAAGGTCAAGGGCTCGGGAAAGGATGGAGCGTTGAGCATTCAGGTGGCTGGAGATGGCTCTAGCCCCATATCCGCTCGGATATCAGGCGACTCTCAAAACCCCATTGCGGTCGAGCCCATCAAGCTGGCTCCAATCACTGTGGTCCCGGATCTCAAGGAGGTCGCCCAGACGGTGGACTTTGAGTCCATTATCGGCGCCCTCACCCGGCTATCTCAGGGTGTGAAGGTGAATGTCGCCACCTCGGATGCGCCCCTTTCCATCGCTCTGGGGAAGATCCCCGTGGACCTGAGCATCTCCGTCTCCTCACCCACCCAGGAGACCGTCTTCAAGGTGGAGATCAAAGGAACTATAGGAGAGTAAGAGGACCTTCAGCAGCATGCCGCCTGAGCAGGGAAAAGATATCGGTGAGGCCGAAGCTATTGCCATTGCCAATCTTTTGAGGAAATACGGATGGTTCTCATAATTCCCTCGTGGCTGGTCACTCTCATGGTGGCCGCTCTTCCAGTATCCGAGGTTCGGGGAGCCATACCTTTAGCCATTGGATATTACGGATACTCATGGTACCAGGCATTTCTCATATCCGTCCTGGGAAACCTCCTTCCCGTGGTTCCTCTGCTTCTATTTCTGGGTCCTGTATCCGATTACCTGCGGCGTTATACCATTGGAGATAGATTCTTCACCTGGCTATTCGCTCGCACCCGCAGCAAGTATATTCAAAAGCATGAGAACTTTGGATTGATCGCCCTGATCATCTTCGTGGCCATACCCCTTCCTATGACTGGGGCCTGGACTGGCTGTGCTATTGCCTTCCTCCTGGGCTTCCGGTTCCTGCCCGCCCTTGCTGCCGTTGCGACAGGAATATTGATCGCAGCCAGTATTGTGACTGCTACGGTTATGGGGATAAAAATACTGATCTTTTGAAGATGAAGGGAGGATGAAGATCCTATCTCTTACTAGCTTATCCTTACCTCCACTAAATGCTCTTTTTTATCGTCAACGAGGTGTACAGTCCCATCGGTCTGTATAATCCCATCCACAGTCACTTCTTCCGCGGATCCAATCCGCATAACAGTGATATGATAGAATGTCTCACGATAATGATAATGTACTTTGAAGGATTTCCAGTCGTCTGGAATGCAGGGCTGAAATCGCAGCCTGTCCACTTCCAAGGTTATACCGAGCAGTGATTCCAATATGAGGCGGTACATCCAGCCAGAAGCGCCTGTGTACCATGTCCATCCTCCCCTCCCTGCATTCGGAGGGAGAGCACAGATATCTGCTGCCACGATATAAGGCTCAACCCGGTAAATTGCCACCTGATTTGGGGTCGAGCCATGCATCACCGGATTGATCAGATCCAACAGCTCCCAGGCCCGGGCGCTGTCGCCCAAAGAGGCAAAAGCCATAATCACCCATATGGCGGCATGGGTATACTGCCCGCCATTCTCTCTCACACCTGGAAGATATCCTTTGATATATCCGGGATTCAAGCTGGACCTATCAAATGGTGGCTGCAAAAGCTGTATCACAGAATTGTCCCTGTTGACCAGTCTATGATCCACTTCCTCCATTGCTTCCCTTGATCTTTCTGGGTCTCCCGCCCCGGATAGAACCGACCAGCTCTGGGGGATTGAATCTATCTGGCACTCCTCATTGGCAATGGACCCGAGTGGATCTCCATTGTCGAAGTATGCCCGCAGGTACCAATGGCCATCCCAGCCGCTCTGCCTGATATTCTCCCGCAGAGTTGCAGCCTCGCTTGCACAAAGCTCAGCAAAGGCGGAATCGCCAAAGAGATGGGCAATATCCTTGAACTTTGCGAGCACATCGTATAGGAAGAAAGCATTCCAGACGCTTTCGCCCAATCCCTGGTAGCCTACGTGATTCATGCCATCGTTCCAGTCGCCCGTTCCCATTAGAGGCAGGCCGTGCCGGCCAAACTGCAGACTGCGCTTGATGGATCTGACGCAGTGCTCATAAAGAGTGCCCGATTCCGCAGACCTGGCAGGCAGGTGGTAGCAGGAGTCTTCATCGGGAGCTAAGAGCCCACCCGTAATGAAGTGGGTGCTTTCGTTAAGCACACCAACATCTCCTGTTGTCGTTACGTAGCGATGAGCTGCCAGCGGCAGCCAGAGGCGATCATCAGAACTGTGCGTGCGCACTCCCCGTTCAAATGGTGGGTGCCACCAGTGCAAAACATCTCCTTCCACGAACTGATGGGAAGCACAGCGCAGTAGATGCTCACGGAAAATTTCCGGCTCTGCATAGATGAGAGCCATTGAATCCTGAAGCTGATCCCGGAAGCCATAGGCTCCGCTCGACTGGTAGTATCCGGTTCGCGCCCACATGCGGCAAGATAGTGTCTGGTAGAGGAGCCAGCCATTGGTGAGCACATCAAGAGCTTTATCTTCCGTCTCCACGTGCACCACGCCAAGGGTATGATTCCAGTAGCTCCAAACCTGCTCGAGAGCGGTGCGAGCGGAAGCCGATCCTCGAAAACGTTTGACCAGACTGCGTGCATCTTCCACATTCTGCCCAGCTCCACAGGTAAATATGATCTCGACATCCTCTTTATCCTGCAGATCTATTCTGACCTGAATTGCTGCACAGGGGTCCATGGCCGCACCAATCCGGTTAGATAGCGTCTCTCTGTCTAACGCAGCTGGCCTGGTCATGCTGCCGTTCTTTCCCAGGAACTCAGTCCGGTCGCCAGTGAAGCTGTTGATTTTCGTATTCACATCCGAGAAGACGATTCTTCCCGGGAAATCCGTATTGAACGGGTTTCTAGAAAATAGGGCACCGGTCCTTGGATCGATCTCTGTGACCACATGCATTCCGGTCTTGGAACGCAGGTCTCCCAAGACCTGCTCGATGTAACAGGTCAGGGAAAGCTGGCGGAAGATGCCGGATTCATTGCGAACAACAAGCCGGCAAAACTTGACTGGTGCGTCCATTGCCACATATACCCACAGCTCGGATGCAATTCCGAACTCTTTATGCTCGAAGACGCTGTAGCCAAAGCCGTGCCTGCAGGTATAAGGCGTCTTGCCCCGGGCAGGAAGTGCGGAAGGAGACCAGAAATCTCCACTCAACTCATCTCGAATGTATAGCGCTTCGCCGCTATGATCGCTTACAGGATCGTTGTACCAGGGGGTCAGACGGAACTGCTGAGAGTTTTCTGACCAGGTATAAGAGCTGCCGCACTCGGATATTACCGTTCCAAAATTGTGATTTGCTATCACATTCGACCAGGGGGCAGGTGTGACTTCCCCCGGAGCTAAGCGGATTATATATTCGCGTCCATCCTTTGTGAAACCACCAAGACCATTAAAGAAGATGAGGTCTTGGCCTGTAGATTCAATCGGCCTGTAGGTCTCGACCTTCAAGGTTTTTTCTGGCTTTAAGAGAGGCACCGGCGCGCGTGGTCTCCTTTCGCGTTTGAGCTGCTCTTCGAATGTTCCCCGATAATCGGTGAATATGGCACTGGCCACGGCCTCCATCAGGACTCCGGCCTCTTCAGATACCTGGTCATCTTGTATTACATAAACTCCACCAAATCGCTTCGGATCAAATGCACTTGTGCTGACGGAGATCAGACCCATAATTTCATCATAAAGCTCCTGCCGATATCCCGAGCTATCCTCATTCCAGATCACCAGATCCACGACAATCCCCATCATCTGCCAGTAGGCATGAGCCCTCAGGAACTCACGGGCGAGATTGATATTAGACCGATCTGTGATCCGAAGGAGGACAATTGGGAAATCGCCTGATATGCCAAAAGCCCACAGGCCTGACTGGCCAAGCTGGTTTTTCATGAGAACGCCCGAGCCTGCCCGCCAGTTTGAGTTGGGATAGATTATTGCGCTGGCAAGGCGCATATAAAGGTGAACATCGCCATCTGATATGTTGAGCTGCTGCATGATCATTTGATTGTGGGTCCAGGCCAGATTATGTACGCGCTCGGCCATTCGTACGTCATGGTATTTTTCGATCAGCTTAATGGCTTCATCTTCCGTCTCTGCAATTCCGGTGATGAAGTTCACCCGCATTGTCTCGCCTGGATCTATCGAAACTATGCACCTGATGGAGACTATCGGATCCAGGACGGGGCCCTCGCTATTTGATAGACTCGCCGTTCCTGTCATTGCCACAGGATCGGCGACGTCTCTTCCTCTGCCTATGAACCTGGACCTATCCGTCTCAAAAGAGATTGAATCATCGGCAACATTCTTCGACGCCATCATATGCAACATCCAGGGCGTCTTCTCATCCTCAGACCTCGGTCGTCGAGTGCACAGGATAGCAGAATTTTTGGGCAGGATCTTCGTCTCCACGAATAGGTTGCTGAAAGCAGGATGAGTCGCGTCAGCGGCTAGGGCCGTAAGAACGACCTCTGCATAGCTTGTCAGCTCAATCTTCCGCTTTGCAGATGAACGGTTGGTGAGACTTATGGTCCTTAACTCAACGTCGTCCTCAGGCGAGACTACAATTTCGCTACGGGCATCAATCCCCCAAATCATTGACCGAATCTCTGCCTTCGATCCCTCGAATATGACCTGATAAGTCCTTGAATCTCTGCATGCAGGCTGATATCCTGCCGACCAGAAATCATTGTTCTCCAGGTCACGGATATAGAAGAACTGTCCCTCATTATCCAGGGTAGCATCGCCATGCCAGCGGGTGACTGCAATATCCTTCCACCGGCTAATGCCTGCGCCAGAACCGGTGATCATCACGTTGTAGTTGCCATTGGAGAGAAGATGCACATTGGGAAAGGCACTGCTCGGATCACTGAAGACGCGCACAGAGCCTTTGCGCTCAAGCATGCCCGCCCTCCAGATTGATGACGATGCCTCTGCAGCATGAGGATAAAATGCCTTGGCCAGAGGAATCTTTTCCTGAAGAAGCAGATCTGCAGCCTGGAAGATGGGATTGGCCATGAATCTTCTTTGCATTGGCCGGTCCAACAGGACATAAGCCAAAGAGAGAAGGCTCATCCCTTGATGGTGAGACATGAAGGACTGGACTATTGCGCTTCTCTGATGCTGGGCCAGACGGGATGGGGTATAATCGATAGCTTCATAAAAGCCATATTCTCCCAGATAACCCTCATCTGCCAAACGCTTCAGATTGACGCAGCTCTCTTGAGGAAGGACCATCAGAGCCATGGCGGAGGCATAAGGCGCTACTACCAGGTCGTTGGCCAGCCCACGTTTCAGTCCAAGGCCCGGGACTCCGAAAGCCCTGTATTGATAGATCTGATTGACATCTACGACACTATAGCCAGATTCTGAGATGCCCCAGGGAACTTTTCGTTGTTGTCCATATTCGATCTGCCGCTTGACTATCGATATGCAGGTCTGATCAAGAAGGGTGTTTCCATAAGTTGGCATAATCAGTAGCGGCATGAGATACTCAAACATTGTCCCACCCCAGGAAAGCAGAGCGAAATCTCCCCCTGCTATGGTGAGCATGCGACCCAGAGCAAACCAGTGCTCCTGTCGGAGCTGACCCTGGGCAATGGCCACATAGCTGCATAGTCTGGCCTCGGATGCTAAGAGGTCGTAGCAGCTCTCATCAAGCTCTAAGTTCTCGATATTATAGCCGATAGAAAGAAGCCGACGCGAGTTATTGAAGAGGAAATCATATTTTATTTCTGCCAGTTCGCCGCAGGTCTGAGCAAGCCATTCAATAGACGCAATTCTCTCGTCTGCACGCCTCCTGGCGTCAGTTGTCTTTGACCTCAGCTCCTCTAGCCAATCTCGTTCCTCCTGGCAGTCTTCTACAAAGCACCTGCTGATCTGATCTATAACGCCTGCCACCTTTTCTGACACTTCTGGGACCTCTCCTAAAGATGGAATATAGTTATGTCCGAGAAGCTCAGCTTCCAGCTCGCTTCTCTTTCCCGCCAGCTCATTTGATTCATGCTCCGGGATTTCCCCGGGAATTGGATGCTCCAGTATCCAGATGGGCAGCATGAGCCAGGGGGCAAGATAGATCAGATCACTCTTATGATCCCGGAGCTGCCGCTTGTAAGCTCTAGCCCACCACAACAGATCGCTATTCTCTTCTCGCTCAATAAGGCTTATCATCGATGCCGTTGCTTTTGCTTGCCGGTCCAGCAACTGCCAGGCCGCAGAAAGGTTCTCTGGGGGCGAATGAATCTCAGATTTGAATCGATCAATCTGTTCGAGCACTTGGAATGGTGCAATTCGCTTCTGGTCCTCTGCTGACTCGCCGCCCCTGGTGGCTGCATCCTTCAATATCTGCAGAGTATCCTCCAGACCGCAAAATGCACGATCTGACAGAATTTTCTGATCTATTAGCTCGAGCTGGCCCTGCTCTAAGGTCAAGAGATGACCCGCCAGGTTACCGCTATCAACAGTTGAGATATATCTGGGCATCATCGGCTTTAATTTTTTAATATCATACCAATTATAAAAATGACCCTGAAACCGTTCCAGGTTTTTCATTGTATTCAGGGCACTAGCATTCCGCCTTATCAGCCTTCCCGCAGAGATATAGCCGAAATCGTATGCTGTCAGGTTCGCTAGCAGTGACAATCCCATATTCGTAGGCGAGGTGCCATTCGCCACCACAGAGCGCGGATTCTCTTGATAGTTGTCCGGCGGAAGCCAGTGGCTTTTAGGCGTAACGAATGTCTCAAAGAACCTCCACGTCCTTCTGGAAAGCTTGCGCAAAAAGAGCGTCTGATCTGGGCTCAATTCTGCCCTGGGCGTATCCAGGGGTAGGCTTATCCACCAGGCAACAACAGGGGCGAGGATCCAGGATGCCAGCAGCGGCCAGCTAGTGCTCAGCAGACCAGGACGCCAAAACGCGAGATAAGATATCAGGCTGATAGCTACTGCCGGGGCTATCCACATCGATCTGTAGAATCCACTCAAATTGCTCTGGCTGCGGTTTTGGGCGCTGCCTGAGGTGTTCCATTCCAGGAGTCGCTTATGGGTGAATAGCATCCGCCCTCCGGTGCGCACAACAGCATCAAGGCTGAAGTATGCCTCAAAAGGCAGAAATATCAGGCTGAGAGTTGCCTGTGCCAGATATCTGGCAATTGCCCTCCCCGCATAATGCAGATGCTTGTATAAAAAGAGCCCTTCTGACTTGCTCAATATAGTTCTGATGGAAGCCAGCACAGGCAGAGCAAGAACTGCTCCTACTACCATAGAGGTCCAGAAGATGGGGTGCTGAAGGGCTACCCATGCCAAGAGCAGCAAAGAGATCTGGGCAGGCGCCACCAGACTTCGCCTGAGGTTATCGAAGATCTTCCATCGGGATAGCCCTGAGATTGGATTGTCCATGACCATGCCACCTGGACCTGGCACGCGCGTGAGAAGCCAGCTGGCAATCTGCCAGTCTCCCCGGATCCATCTATGCCGCCGGCTAACGTCTGAGGCGTAATGGTAAGGATAGTCCTCATAGAACTGGACGTCGCTGACCAGTGCCGCTCTGGCGTAGCTTCCCTCCAGAAGATCATGGCTCAGGATCAGATTCTCTGGAAAGCGTCCGCCTAGTGACTGGGAGAAAGCATCCACGTCGTAGATCCCCTTTCCAGTAAATGATCCTTCCCCGAAGATGTCCTGGTAGACGTCCGAGACCTCTCGGGTGTAGGGATCAATTCCCGGCTCTCCTCCAAAGAGCTTCACAAACCGCGATTTTTCTGCTTCATTCATGCCTGAGCTCAGGCGAGGATGGAGTATACTGTAGCCTTCGACGACATATCGCTTATCCTTATCGAATCTGGGGTGGTTGAGGGGATGGGCCATGGTCTCCACAAGAATCCGGGCGGATTCGAATGGCATCATGGTATCTTCATCAACTGTAATGACATATTTTACTCCGGGGAGGATTGATACGTCGCCTGTTATCACAGAAAAGCTGTTTTCGGATCCGCCTCGCAATAAAAAGTTTAGCTCCTCGAGTATGCCTCTCTTTCTCTCATAGCCCCGCCAGATCTCCTCCTCAGAGTCCCACCTGCGCAAACGGGGAAAGAGAAAGAAGATGCTCTCATGGTACCTTTCATTGAGCGCCTCGATTCCCTGGCGGGCCCTCTGCAGCAGGTGCTCATCCTCTGGCATAATCTCCTGCTTGGCATCGACCAGGTCGGTCAAGAGGCCGAAGTGAAGGTTGTGATCCCGGTTTGCCAGGTATCTGATCTCAAGCCCCTCCAGCAGGTCATCGATCTTTTCAGGACTGGACAGAACTGATGGTACCACCACCAGTGTCCGCATCTCATCGGGAATTGCTGAGGAGAAGTCCATTCTAGGCAGAGCATGTGGACGGACAACCATTGTTGCCAGCCAGTTAACCAGCCCTACTACAGGACTGCTTATGCAGATCACCAGCAGAATAAAAGCCAGGATTTGCAGCCATCCGAGTGATCCAAGGGTATGAGCATGTGTCAGTACTGTGATCATGATGAGTGCAGTAATAAGAGCTATGGCGCCGATATAGAAGAGCAGAGGGAACCTGAGCATGGTACTGTTGAAGGACTCGATTAAGGACAGGCTCAAATCCGCCTCTCTCTCCAGATAAGGCAGGCCCTTGTCGATCAGATAGAAGCCAACATGCGCACTTCTATCGTCGATACCCCTGGCCGTGGCACTCTCCCGGGCCAGATTTGCTGCTTTATTGGCGACATCTTCTTCAGTCAGCAGGCTGCGCTTTGCAATGCTCTCCACTGCATGACGGTAGCGATCCCGCGTAGCAAAATCCATCTTGTCATATGTGCCTGCAGGATCGGAGCGGAGTGCCTTCTCGACAACGCTCGTTCCCTCTACAAATCGTTTCCAGTCCATGGAGTCAAGAAAACGAAAGCTTGCGATGCTATTAGCAATGGAGACCTTATCAGCAGGCGCCTGCTTTATATCCTCCTGGACCAGATGTCCGATTGACTTTCCTGTTTCGGAGAGACGCTCTTCAATCCAGAATAGAGGGAGAGTCATAGCCTGTCCCTGTCCCTCCAGCCTTCGGGCAAATTCGGTTACAAATGCACTGGACAAAGGAGGATCCGACTGGGCCAGATCAGCCACTGCAATAATCAAGCCCTTAGGCTCTATCTCTGCCGTCTTGATGATCTGAACCGCCCAGCGATTGGCCAGATCGCGGTCGATCCTGTCTTGAATGATTCGCAAAGAAATATTTCGCAGGTTCTCGATCAATGCCAGGCGGAGCATGATCGCAACTGCCCAGAGCTCGCCCAGATTTAGAACTGATTTTGTCTGATAAGCATCCACAAAGCGCTTCAGGCTTTCTGCATCCACCCGGCCATCGGTACGAGCAATTAGCTCTTTGGCAATATCATAAATGCGCGGGTAGCCTGCCAGCGATCCATTAAGCATATGTGGCAGCTCTTTGCTATAACCCTTGGGCAGATGCTGCCTGGCCATGAGAATCTGCTCTTCCATCATATAGAAGTTGTCCAGAAACTCCTCTGAGGCAGGCGTAATCCTGAGATTCGCCGCCACCGCTCCGGTCAGCAGCTCGTTTGCCTTGAGAAGGATCGCTTCGTTCTCAGCCAGCCTTGGCAAGAGCAAATCCTTGCCAGGCATGGGGTCAACCTCATGGCGTTCTGCGAGCTCCGCTGCATGGCCTTCCAGCTGGCGGGTGCTTGACAGCTCGGATCGTTGTTGCTGCTCAGAATTAAGCAGAAGTGGTGCAGTAGTGCTGTCGAAGCGCGCTCTAAGGCGACTTACTGTTCTATAAATTCGATTTTTGCTCTGAATCAATTCTTGACACCTGGTTTGGTTTGCGGAAGCTCGATTCTGTTTATTGCATTGCAGTCTGGATATACCTGGAGAGAAGATCTCAGAATTCTAAATGAATAAATGGGTTCAATTAGAGTCCCGGATGGGAGTGCTGGCGATTTATCGAATGCCCATTTTGCATAGATATTTGCGCATTATTGCATTAGTATGTTTCTCTCACACTGGATCTTATGTACCGAGATGATAATAGACCACGATTCCATATAAATTGATTGCAAGCTGGCCTTGAGGCCTGGCCATTGCAGGCTGATGATTTTTGCCATCAAACAGCACTCAGCCACCAAGCCCTAAGGAAGGGATATGCCTCGGGCCGATCACTGCCGTTTTTCAGAACCCGGAAATCATCCAGGCTCTCTGGTCGGACTGATTTGACTGCCCAATCGGAACTATGGTTGCTTTTTTTAGACTCCATAAAATAGTGCGCAATTGTTTCAGGGGTTTCATTTTAGATGATACCTTTGTAAAGGCAAGTCCTCTGCAAGAAACCTGATTCGAGCCAGAATACTTCTCCAGGCGGATGAAGGGCACCATGATGTAATACGTTAAATAAATATATATGAATAATAATAGATAATTTTGAACCGCCATTGAAATATAAATGGATGCTCGCTATAATCAAGGGTGATGCAATGAGATCAATGCGAAGGATTTGGCTAATATTTTTGATCATACTGATTACGGGGATCTGTGCGGCTCAAGTTCCTGACCTCGTGGGCTACTGGGCAGGATCTGCGCCGGCATATTTTATTGAAGATGGAGCTCATGATCTGGTGGAAGACGACCGCATTGTTCTTGCTGTCGTCGAGCAGACGGACCGCCTCTTCACAGGAAATATAACGTTTATGCGAGATGGAGAAGAGGTTGTAGAGGCTTTTGCAGGAGCAATTAGTGCGGATAACAAGACGTTATACATTGCCGAGAGTAATGGATATGGCTTTGGAACGATAATCTCTGAGAATGAATTTGAGATGGTTTATCTCGAACATGGAACGCCAGCGATAGCTGCCATTGATCAATTCCATAGGATAAAAGCATAGTCTGCCCATTAAAAATTCCTTTTTTCCGCCTCATACGAGTTAAAGAGATGTATGCTTTCGAGTCGCATCCCGAGGGCTCGCGCCCCTGTAGGCGGGGTGGGGCGTGGTTGCCTGGACTCGTGGTAGCAATAATTTCGGGAGATCCGCCCTGGGATAATGCTTGTCGTTTGCCGCGGACTTGCCCATTTGGGGATAGCCCAGAACGCTGAAGATATTGAAATATCTTAATGATAGTTTTATTGGTTGGTATCCGATCATGGTAGTTATCGATGAAGTTGCAAGTGCCCTGAAGATGGATCGTGACGTTCTGGTTTCAGGCTAGCATCAAGGCCTTCCTTGAAAAAGAACTCAGGTGCATCGAAGCAGAGATATTCGAGATTAGGAGAAAGCATGACGTGAGATCCATACTCGAGCTGGATGATAAGCTGAAAAAAGGGGAAGTTCGGGAGGAGGATGTTCTGGAGGATTTTCAGGAACTCGACTATCTGGAATCAAGGAGAGATGAGCTATTAGCAGCGATGAAGAACCTTCCTCAATAGCGGATCTAGTGATGTTAATGAGAATTATCGATACAGAATATGCAGATATTTCGACAGATTCCATCATTTCTCGCGGCAAGCTAAGAGCTTTTTTAGGGGCAATTCATAATCTCTCCAGCTATGTAGATCAATGGGAAGATATGGCAGTAGCGCCAGACATCCCAAGTATATTGCACTCCGCTTCGGCTCAGCCAATGCACCACCATCGCCTCATCCCAGGAACTCCTTTACTATCAATACAGTCTCCTCAGGATGGCTGATCCAGAAGATGTGCCCTGCGCCTTCGATCTCCCGCATCTGTGCGCCCGGAATTTTTCGGGCGATCTCGAAGCTATTGGGCGGCGGAATCAGCACATCTCGTTTGCCGATTATCACCATCGTAGGCGCGCGAATAAAGCCCAGGCGCCCTTCGACATCGAACTCATTGAAGGCCTTGAGCTGGGCCTCATAGGCAGCAAGGGTTCCAGGAAAGGCGAGATTGGCCTGGATCTTCCTCTCCACTATATCCGGATGGGCCTCAATGAACTCCGGCGGATAGCATACCGCTCCAGTCCACCAAAGGTAGTCATGGGCGGAAAGGTCCGTCCTCGGATAGAAATACTTCTGGATCTCGGGCGGCGGATTGGTCCTGGAGCTTCCACCAGCGGTTGTGCCTCCGAGCACCAGCTTGTCGACTTGCTTGGGGTAATCCAAAGCCATTTGCAGAGCAATCATGCCCCCCATGCTTCCTCCGAATACATGGGCATGATCAATTCCCAATGCATCCAGCAGGCCCGCGGCATCTTTTGCCATCTGCCCTATGGTTAAGGGGCCAGGAGGCTGATCGCTGCGCCCTGCTCCGCGGTTGTCAAAGAGAATCACCCTGTAGCTTTCTGCCAATCTCTGGGGCACTATCCACCCCCAGTCGAGCGAGTGGCCCCCCAGGCCCATGATCATGAGCAAGGGCTCGCCCTGGCCGTGAACCTCGAAATACATCTCTATATCGTCTACAGGGACTCTGCCTGCAGAAATCGGTTCGCCAGTCTCTTTCATGGCTCGATCAACGGAATTCATCTGAGCATAATGACCGCTAAAAAGTTAAAAGTTTTTCTGCAGTCTGTTCGCAGAAGAAATACAAGCCAGCTCTTTCAGCCGGGAAGCATTCACAGATCGCTCCGGGGTGTAGGGGCAGCGGAAGCCTCGGTCTTTAGGCCGGGGAGGAGCGTGCCCCACCCATTACTTTCGCTGTGCTCTGCATACATATTTAACATGCCAAATCCATCTCCTGTATTGTACTTGGGCATCTTAGGCACCCTCGCGGTAAACCGCTTGATACTGATCCGGTACGGCTCTGCCAGACTCTTGCCCGAAAGGGTGCGGTCGAAACACGATTTGAAGCCGTCTTTGGCAGATCTGAGGCCAATGTTCCAGCAAGACTGGGACCTCTGCAGATCGTCGCTGCATGTAGGCTGGCCTGGAGGTCCGATCTGGTCTCTGATTTTTGGAACAGACCAGATCAGGGCTGCTGAAAGCTCCGGTCTTCAGGCCGGAGTAGCTTACGTAGTTGGTTATGACATTTTCCGAACTCATCTATATTCTTCCTAATGCTTCTCAAATAACTCCAAATACCTATGCATTTTAGCCTATTGCTGGAGTTGGGAATTGTGGATCCCTTTTCAATGAAAATAATTTTGGGCTGTAGATGAAAGCAGAAAGGAATGGATGAATTAAAGTCTCTAGCGTGCGAAAAGAGCCTCTTCGATGAAGATGCAGCTCATGGAGCCTGTGCTTACTCCAGAGCGATATCTGTTTTGAATCCAATAGCAGATGCCATGCATGTGGTCCAAGGACCACTTGAATGCGCTACATGCGCTACATATGCCTGGAACGCGCGTGGAAGCATTTCCAGCCAACCAATGCTTCATGGTAAACGAGATAAGATATTCTTCGATAATTTAGGATTATCTGCTCAAGTCATGCGGGAGCTAGCTGCAGCCTGCAAGCCCCAGGCCATATTCGTCTATTCCACCTGCATGACCGAGACAATGGGTTGCGATGTCAGTGAAGTGTGTGAATCTGCGGCGAAGGATCTGAGGATACCTGTCATTCCGGTGGGTAGCATGGGTTTCCAGGCGGAGACGGGATACGAAGCAGCATGCAATGCACTCTTGAGGCTGATAGGCAGCAGGAGCTACAAGCCCATAAGCCCCTATTCAGTGAACATCCTGGGAGATTACAACATTGCAGGAGATCTATGGCCTATCAGATCCTACCTTGAAGAGCTGGGTATTGAGGTGATATCTGCAATAACCGGTGATTCAAGAGTTGCAGAGATTCAGAGGGCTCATTGCGCAGATCTGAATCTGGTACAGTGTAGCAGCTCCATTGGCTCCCTAGCCAGGCGATTTGAAGAGGAGTATGGCATACCCTACCGAAATGTGAGCTTCCTGGGCATCGAAGAGACATCTTCAGCCTTAAGAACTGCCGCGGAGTTCTTCGAAAATCCCGGCATAATTGAAGAATCCGAGAGGATGATCGGTAGTGTCCCGATTATGATGTAAAATAGTAGTAATAATCCTGGCGATGTATTGGATGCTGCTTTGGTAGTAGCAGCATTTTTGATCATTTGCAAGAATTATAATAGGCCCTGTATTCATACTTGAGTTGTCTCGAAATCAAGGAGGACACAAGGCCATGCAACCATTAGAGCCAGTAATAAATTATCTTGTCGATGTCCCGATTGAGATCGGGACTCTTTCCCCGTAGGTGAAAGATCCGAATAGCGGACTGAAGCAGG
>ERZ1026800.613-NODE-613-length-28847-cov-11.324478_pt1 | contig 28847 bp, 35 predicted proteins | sample MGYA00520873_ERZ1026800 | MGnify/ENA primary metagenome ERZ1026800 (study PRJEB33270, sample SAMEA104284475) | anaerobic digester metagenome | biome: Anaerobic digester microbiome; feature: mesophilic sludge digester; material: Anaerobic digester biomass | place...
GGGGCGGGCGGTGGGGCGGGCGGCGACGGCCACCCTCTACCAGCTCCGGCGGGGCGCTTGCGGGGATGGCCACCGGGCCGGGGGCCAAGTTTTTTCAACCTATAGTCCAACATTAAAAAACTTTAATGAGAATTAAGCGAAAAACCACGGGCCTTGCGCCGGGAGCCGCGACAAATGTGTTACCAGCGCGATGGACGCCACTCCGTCCCCATCCGGAGCAAGCGCGGTACATCCAAAGCCGCGCGCGCTTCAACGTCAACAGCTCCGGCCGCCGCTCCGGCAAAACGGAGCTCGCGAAGCGGAAGATTGTTTGGCGCGCTCTCAACGCACATCGTCGCGATCTTCCTGGTCTTTACATTCCGCACCAAACGTCTTCGTTCTTTATCGCCGCGCCGACTTTTCATCAGGTTCGTCGAATCTATTGGGAAGATATCAAATCCATGATCCCGACATGGGCATTCTACGGCGCGCCGAATGCCACGACGCTAACGATTCGCCTTGTCAACGGCGCAATGATCCAGATGCTCGGCATGGACGAGCCGGCGCGCATCGAAGGCTCGCCATGGGACGGCGGCGTTCTCGACGAATACGGCAACATGAAGCCCGTCGTTTGGCCGCAGCATATCCGGCCGGCCCTGTCGGACCGGCGCGGTTGGTGCGATTTTATCGGCGTCCCCGAGGGGCGCAACCATTATTACGATCTTTGGAAGTCGGCGAAAGCAACCGAAGCCGAAGCGGCCGCCGCCGGCAAGCCGTCGCAATGGGCCACGTTCCATTGGAACAGCGAAGACATTCTTGATCCGGAAGAAATCGAAGCCGCGAAAAAAGATCTTGACGAAGCGACATACTTGCAAGAATACTGCGGGTCGTTTGTAAATTTCTCGGGCCGCGCTTACTATTCCTTCGACGAGAATATCCATTGCGCGCCGCTATCGTACAATCCGAAAGCGCCGCTCATTATTTGCTTCGACTTCAACGTCGATCCTGGAGTCGCGGCTATTTGCCAAGAGCAGCGCCTACCAAACGGCCTTGAAGGTACAGGGGTTATTGGCGAAGTATACATTCCCCGCAACTCTAACACGCTGCTAGTCCTCAACAAAATCGTTAACGACTGGCACAAGCACGAAGGCTTCTTTGTGCTGTACGGCGATTCAACCGGGGGTTCGCGCGGATCGGCTAAGGTGCAGGGATCCGATTGGATTTTGATCTTGCAGCGGATGCGGCAAGAGTTCGGCGGAGACCGCGTTATGCTCCGCGTTCCGTCGTTCAATCCCCGTGAGCGGGATCGCGTAAACGCCGTCAATTCTCGCCTCAAGTCAATGACGGGCGAGGTACGAATGATGGTCGATCCACACAAGGCGCCGAATGTCGTCAAAGACTTCGAAGGCGTTACGGTGCTTGAGGGCGGCTGCGGAGAGATTGACAAGCGCGCCGACGCGCGGCTAACACACATCAGCGACGCTATCGGCTACTACATCGTTCATGAGTTCCCGATCAAACGGCGTTACGGGCCGTCGGGGCAAAAATACTGGAAGTAACGGAGCACGAAATGGCAAAGATCAAGACCGCTACCGGAAAAATGCAGCTCAAGGATCTGCGGAAGACGCATCCAAACTATGCTGATATGATCGCTGAATGGAACTTGTGCATATCGAGCTACGACGGCATTCGTTCGTTGATTGAAATCGGCGCGATCAACCGGCATGAGCGCGAGTCGCTCGACAACTACACGCGTCGTCTGTCGGAGCTTTTCTCTTTCGGCTACTCGCGCTCCGTTGTCGATCTGTTCAACTTTTACTTGTTTAAGAAGCCGTTCACTGTTACGGTTCCCGAGAAGCTCGCGTCGAACATATCGTGGTACCGGTTCATTGACGACTGCAACCTATTCGGCGATTCGCTCGACTCGTATCTTGCAGACCAAGGGCGGTATGCTTCGATTTACGGACACGTCGGTTTCCTTGTGGACAAGCCGACGGCGACGGTCGAGAACATCGAGCAAGAGATTGCGCGCGGGATTTACCCTTACATTTCAGCGTACCATCCCCCCGCGATCCTAGACTGGCAATACGCCGCCGACGATACCGGCCGGCCGCAACTTGTTTACTTGAAGCTTCGCGACGACGATGGCAACTACCGGCTTTGGTGGCGCGATCTGTTTCAGGTATGGGCCGAGAAAGAAGACGACGATGGCGGGGGCAAGCGGACGTCCGATTCGAAGGATGACGCCGTGCTCCTTGCGGAGGGGCCGAATCCGCTCGGAGTGATCCCGTTCGTTTTCCTTATCAACACTAAATCGCGAGCCTATCCTATCGGTATCAGCGATATCAGCGAGATCGCGCGCATTGACTTATCGATCGTGCGCGATTTCTCGCAGATCGGCGAGATCACAAACTATGCGGCGTTCCCCATGATGCGGAAGCCGTTTGTTGAAGTCTCCGTCGGAAGCCAAGGGACGGTAAACACGGATCAGCAAGACGACGCGGGGCCGGGAGCGATCCTTGAATTCGATCCGCAGCATCCGGAATCGAAGCCGGACTGGCTGGCGGCCGAGGTCGCCGAGCCGGTCAATGCGATCCTCGCCACTGTCACGCGCAAGGTCGCGGAGATTTACCGAGCGGCCAACTCCGGCGGCTTGACGGCCACCGAGGGATCGACAGACGCGAAGTCAGGCGTCGCGTTGACGGCCGAGTTCCAATTGCTGAACGCGAAGCTTGTCCGCAAGGCGGCCGAGATCGAACGCTGTATGCGCGAGATTGTCCGGCATTGGTTGCGGTGGATCGGTATGGCCGAGCTCTTTGACGAGGTTGTTGTTGAGGCGCCGCGCTCTTACGACGTTCCCAACTTGGCGCAAGATCTCGCGAATGCGTTGACGGCGAAGACCGTTGTGCGCTCGCAGATTTTCCGGCAGGAGGTCGAGAAGGGCGTTGCGCGGCAGGTACTGCCGAATGCTGACGATGAGACGATGGCCGAGATCGACGCCGAGATTGAGGCCGAGCCGAAGCCGACGGGGGCCGAGCTATTCTTGGGCAAGGCCGCGCGGCCCATCGGGGCCGTCAAGGAAGAGGAAAAGGAAAATGAAGAAGAACAGTAAGCCGCGAGCCGCGCGCCGGCCGCGAGCCGCGCGCCGGCCGCGCGACTATTACGACGATGATCTTGGGCCGGCCTATTTTTTCGACGATCACTTTTTTCCGATGCCGCATAAGCACTGTACCGATCCAGACTGTCAATGCTGCCGCGCGATTAGGATTATCGGCAAGGTATAAAACCGTTGGCTAAGAAGAAACAGAAAGTCACAACGGCCGATGTCGTTAGCACGGCCGCCGCGAGCAATGAATATCTTGTCGCGTTAACGGAGCGCGCGAAGCGGCTATTGTCGCAAGCGATCGCGCGTCTTGAGCGCGAGATCTTGCGGCTGGTGGATACACTGATCAGCGAAGAGGGCCGGCTTGTCTCGACGCGAACGGCGCTCAAGCAGGCGCAGAAAGTCCACGCGCGGCTAACGACGCTCTTCGAGCAAGAGTACGGCGAAGCGTATAAGTCCGTCGTCGCGGAGATGGCCGGCGGCGTCAAAGATCTTGTGGCCGAGTCGTATCGATCGCTGGGGGCCGCCGCGAAGTTTACCGATGTTGATCGGGAAATGATCAAGGCACTGCAACGCTCCGCTTGGGCACAGTTCGAGATGTACGGGAACCAAGCGCAAGAGCGGATCGCGAAGGCGATGTACGAGCAAATGTTTTCGAGGGCCTCTTATACCGAGCTCGAAAACATTGTGCGCGGGATCGTTCGCGGCCACGAGGACGCGCGCGGGGTTCCCATGGAAGCGCACGCGCGGCAGATCTCAACCGACGCCATTATGAATTTTCACTCAGAATTGACAATCACAAAGGGAGAGGACGCCGGCCTAAGCACTTTCTTGTATTACGGCGATATTATTCTCACGTCGCGCGAGTTCTGCATCGAGCGCGCCGGCTATACCTTCGATCGCGAAACAATCGAGTCGTGGAACGATCTCGACTGGAAAGGCAAAGCGGGGCCGCCGCTCATATATCGCGGCGGCTACAATTGCCGGCATAGCTGGATTCTTATTGAGGACGAATGGATGGCCGGCGAGTCGCGGGCCGAGATCCAAGACGCCTTCGCCGAGCGCGGCCTTGCCTATCCACACGAGCGCGAAAAATAATCATTTTTAGACTTGAAAAATATAGAATTTTGTGGTATAATTCAACTTTATGTTAGAAGTTATTGTAAAGAGAAACGCTACGGAGGACGCGTATGATCTGATTCTGTCGGTAAGCTCGGCCGGACGGCCACAAGTTTTGTCTCGGATGGGACGGTTGGTTTTTTGTTTGACGGAGGCGGACGCCTAAAATGGCATACAAGCTCAAGCTATCGGACGATGGCAAACCCGTCGTTGCGGACGGTCTCCCTGTTTTTGTTGATGACAACGGCGCCGATGTGGCGTTCAATCCCAACACGTTGCACGCAAAGATTCTCTCGCTCAACAGCGAAAGCAAAGCGCGACGTGAAAAGATCGAATCGCTACAAGAGCGCGTCGCGGCGCTCGACGGGATCGAAGACGTCGCGGCTTTTCGCGCGGAGGCGGAAAAAGCGATCGATATGGTCAAGACACTCGGGGCTAAGGACAAGGAAGCCGCCGAGAAGCTCAAGGCCGAGATCGCGGCCGCCTATGAAGCAAAAGAGAAGTCGATTCGTGCCGATTTTTCGCAGCGCGAGAAGGACATCACGGGAAAGTACGAGCGCGAAAGAAACAAGGTCCGCAAGCTTGCGTTGACGGCGCATTTTGCGTCGCATCCGCTGTTTGCGGGGCCGGAGCCGAAGACGATTCTGCCGCCGGACATTGCCGAAACATACTTCGGCAAGCACTTCGAGGTAACGGAATCGGCCACCGGCGATCCGGTCGTCCTCGCGAAAAATGCGAGCGGCGATTTGATTTACTCGCGTGTTCGTCCGGGAGAGCCGGCCGACTTTCGAGAAGCGATGGATATCCTTTTCGAAACTTATCCAGGGCGCGATAAACTGATCCGGCCGGTTGGTGGCGGATCGGGAAGCGGCGGCGGAAGCGGAGCCGCCGGCGTCGTGAAGACGCCGATCGATCGTCTTGAGAAGGAACTGGCCGAATGCAAGGATCCAGCGCGGCGGGTTTTGCTCAAGTTCCGAATAAATGAGCTTCGGAAACAACGAAAATAATCAGAGGAAAAAATGACAACCGCGACTACTTGGAATTTGCCGAATTTTACGGGCGAGCTTTACTTGATCGGCGCTAACCAGACGCCGTTTCTCAACATCATCGGCGGCCTTGAGGGCGGCAACGTCCGCACTGTCGGCGCGTTCGATTTCCCGACGGCGCAGCCTTGGGCCTTGAACAGCGCGTCGCAGCCTAACATCTCCGAAAGCGCTTCGGCTACGGCGCCCGCCGCTGATGTTTATGTGCGTAAGCAGGAAATGAATTGCGTGCAGATTTTCCAGAAATCTGTTGACGTGACGTATGCAAAGCAGTCGGCCACGGGAGCAGTTCTTGTGAACGCCGCGTTGCAGGCTGGATACGAAAACGTAGACGTCACCGAAAAGCAGCCCGTGCAAGACGAGAAGTCGTTTCAGATCGCGGCCGTCCTTCGGCAGATCGCCGTTGACGTTGAGCACACGTTTTTGAACGGAGTCTATCAGACTCCGGGCAACGTAAATACCGCGCATCGTAGTCGTGGTATTCTTACGTTGCTTGATAGCACGTCAAGCGAGGTCAAGGCCGGAAGCACCTATTTGGATCGTCAGCTGCTGAACAAGCTTCTTCGCCAGATGGCGGCCGCCGGCGCCGAGTTCCGCAATCCGGTTCTCTTCTGCAATGCGTTTCAAAAGCAGAAGCTCAGCGAGATCTTCGGCTATGCTCCGGAGGACCGCTTCGTCGGCGGCGTCGCGGTCAGCGAGATTTATACCGATTTCGCGAAGCTTGCGGTTGTTTGGGCGCCTTATGTCCCGACGACGAAGCTTTTGATTGCCGACGTGGACGTTTGCCGGCCGGTCTTCCTTCCGGTTCCGGGGAAGGGCGTTCTCTTCTATGAGGATCTCGGCAAGGTCGGCGCGGTTGAGAAGGGCATGATCTACGGGCAGATCGGCCTTGACCACGGGCCGCGTGAGTTCCACGGCTGCATCACCGGCCTCAAGGACGCCTAAAAATTGCTTGACATGGGGCGCCCCGTACTTTCTGGTGCGGGGCGTCCTTTGTCGACTGTTTCTTGGAAACAACAGAAACGAGGTCTGCAATGACAAAAGACGAAGCCATTGAGAACGGGAAGCAGCTCGAAGTACATCCGGCTGTTCAGCCGCGTCTTAGAGAATACATTCGTTACCTTAACAAGCACCTTGTTTTTAAGAGTTAGTCGGAGGAAGACAAATGTCGAAGCCGCTTGATCTTGATAATTTGATTATCAATAAAAAGCAGCTCGAAGACCATCCGGCTATTGCTCCTCGGTTGCGTGAATACTTTCAGTTTATCAACGAATACGGAGTATTCAAGACTAGTAGCACAAGCTCTAGTACAAGCAGTTCGAGCAGCAGTAGCACGAGTTCAAGTAGCACGAGTTCGAGCAGCAGTTCGAGCAGCAGTAGCACGAGTTCGAGCAGCACGAGTTCAAGTAGCACGAGTTCGAGCAGCACGAGTTCAAGTAGCACGAGTTCGAGCAGCACGAGTTCGAGCAGCACGAGTTCAAGTAGCACGAGTTCGAGCAGCACGAGTTCAAGTAGCACGAGTTCGAGCAGCACGAGTTCGAGCAGCACGAGTTCGAGCAGCACGAGTTCGAGCAGCACGAGCTAATTTTCAGCTATGGCGAACTATAGCGTAGATACTGATCTAAAAAAGATTCGTCCTGATATACTCAGTCTCGGCGTTGCTAACTGGAATAACCAACACGCTGAGGCTAAGGCGATTATCGATCGGTATCTTGAAACGAGATGGTATCCAAGCGAAGCTCGGGATCGTGATATCGATCCAGATGACCAGCCGTTCAATCCTGATCTTCTTGACGTCGATCAGCTAAAGCGGGCGTCGTGTTTCAAGACGCTCGCTTTGGTATACGAACACGAGATGACGGCGACGCCGGAAGCTTCGGGATTCGAGCGGTTCCGTGATTTTTATGAGAAGCGTTTTGTGGACGAGATGCAGTCGCTGATGGCGGCGGGCATTTCTTACGATTGGGACGAAGACGATTCGATCAGCGGCGACGAAAGAATCCGCCGGCCAATGAGGCGCTTGAAGCGTTGTTGAGATGGCGTCGTTATTTCGGATCTCATTGAAAGACGTGGACAAGATTTGGTCCGCGTTCTCAGGATTGAGGTCCGCGCTACTCGACAAGAAAGCGCTCGCACAGATCGGCGCGTTTATCAAGTTCCGAATCGCCAAGCGCACGGCGGCCGGCGTTGACGTTGACGGCTATCGATTCGTTCCATACACAAAGCGCTATGCAATGTTTAGGTACGCGCACGGCAGGCCGATCAACAAGGTCAATTTATTTTTTACTGGCGGCATGATGGCCGCGCTTGATTATACCGTCGATCCGGATGGCCGATCGGCCGCCGTCTTTTTTAGACCGTCTCCGTCGTTTCCCTTGCCAGGGCGCAGCAAAGGCCGCGCGATTACGAACGCCGAGAAGGCGTCGTTTTTGCAAGAGAAGCGCGAATTTTTTGGTATGTCGGCCGAAGATCGTGAGAAGGCCGTTGCGATATATTCTGCTGCTATTCAAAAGGCAATTGATAAGCTCGGAAAATGAAGATCAAGAGTAGCACGCGAGAAACGATTGTCAAAGCGTTGATCGACGATATCGAAAGCATCGCCGGCGCTAAGACCGTCGTTCGTTCGTTCCCGACGAACAAGGCGCTCGAAGCTTTCTCTTGGTCTCAGTTTCCAGTTATCGCGGTTGTTGCGGGAATGCCGACGCCGGAAGAAAAGCTTTCGTCGCGCTCGCAAGGCATTCCTGATCTATACAGATCGTCGCTCATTGTTTCCTTGTTTATGTATTTCCACGACACGGGAAGTAAGGTTGACGAGAATATGTCGGAATGGTTGAATAAGATTTGGTCAAAGGTTCTCGCTGATCCGACGCGGGGCGGCGAAGCCTTCTCGACGGAGGTCAGGCCAGATCCAAGCGTAGAGTACTTTGATCCATACGTTGCGTTCAAGGTCGACGTTGTTATAAAGTATCACCACACAACCGGAGAAATTTAACATGGCAATTCCCCCGAGCACTAACAACTACGCAATCGGCAAGGGCAAGCTTTACATTGCCGATTTCAGCACGTCGCCGAATTGGAAGCCGATGGGCAATTGTCCGTCGATTGAGATCGAGCCGCAGGTTGAGCGTCTCGAACATTTTAGTTCAATGTCCGGCTTGAAGAATCGCGACAAGTACCCCGTCGTGCAGGCCAAGTACACGGTCAACTTCGACGCGGACGAGATTTGCGCAGAAAACTTGACGGTCTTTTTGCAGGGCAGCTTGTCCGGCTCCGGCCTTTACGGCTTGCAGAACACCGACAAAGAGTATTCGTTGAAGTTCGTCAGCGATAATCCTATCGGCCAGAACTCTACTTGGACGTTTCATCGTTGCGTGATCGCTAACAACGGTGCGATGTCGCTTATCGGCGACGACTGGATGACGATGAGCTTCACGGCCGAAGGGCTCGCCGATCCGTCCAACACAAGCTCCCCGTACTTCACGGTTGAGTTCTCTTCGACGACGACTTCTTCCTCTTCGACGACGACTTCTTCGTAAAAAAAAAAGAAGAAGCGCGGACCTAACGACGGAGGCTTTGAATGCCACGCGGTCAGATCACGTTTAAGATTGACGGCTACGATGATCCGTTCGTTGTCAAGGAACTAACTCCTCGGCAGATCATTGAGATCTTCCAGATGGAAGGCCTTGAGGACCAAAGCATTCTCGGGCTGAAAAATTATTTCCTTGACAAGGTTTTGCCGCTCGCGGTTCCGGGGCTTAAGGCCGATGCTTTGCTTGACATGCTCCCTAGCGATCTTGAGATCGTTTGGGAAAAGTTCAAGGAAGTCAACAAAGCTTTTTTCGGACTAGCGACGCGAGCAGGCATCGGAAAAATCGTCGAGCAGGTCAAAGCGGCGGCGCTATCGGACTATTTCAGCTTGCTTGCGTCCTCATCGAAGCTGGCCACACGGAATGCCTAGACTACGGCTATTCGTACTTTCTTGCGGCGCTAAATGAGCACCAGCGAATCGAGCTTGATAAAATGAAGCGGGACGCTACGGCGTACCGCTTCGCACAGTTCGCGGACAAGCGCGAATGGGCAAAGTTTTTGAAGCGGAAGGCGTAGCATAGTGGCTGGCGATAGCAAGCTTCTAAAAATAGTCGTCGAACTGAATGCGGCCGGCGCCGAGCGCGCGTTGGGTTCGTTGCGCGCGGCGTTGCAGGGGCTGTCTAAGGGAACGGACGCGGCGGCCATCGGCAGTCGTGAGATGGCCGCCGCGTTCGACAACGCCGCAACACAAGCTAGCGTTGCGTCTGCAGCGGTTGGTCGCGTTGCCACGGTCAGCGCCGAAGCCGGCGCGGCCGTCAGCAATGCGGCCAAATCGTTGGCTGCAATGGCCGAGCGGACGGCGGCCACTTCGTCGGCGTCCGGCGCGGTCTCCAAGTCGTTTCTCGGCCTATCGGCCGCCGGCCGAGCCGTGCAAGCGGCGCTCGCGGCCACCGGCGCGGCCGTTGTCCGCGCGAGCACGGCGCTTTCCACCTATCTAATCAACGCCGCGAAGCGCGCGTCCAGCGCGTTACTGTCGCTTTCCATTTCTGGCGAGTCGCTCAAGAAAGCGCTCTTTTCTCTAAAGTCGCTGTTTGTGGCAATCGGCGCGGTCGCGCTCGCCAAGTCGTTCGTCAATGCGGCGGCGCGATCCGAGAGTCTAAAGACGCGCCTAATCGGCCTGTTCGGCAGCATCACCGAAGGCACAAAGGCGTTCAAGGGCCTTGAGGAAGTCGCCGAGCGGCTACCAGTAAAGCTCCAAGATCTCGAATCGTCGGCCACGCAGTTCGGCGCGGTCATTAAGGGCGGCGCCGATGAAACGCTGAAATGGGTTGAGATGGCGGCCGATATATCGGCCGCAACCGGACTAAGCATTGACACAACGACGCAGGCGCTACGGCGAATGTATGACGGCGGCACGGAAGCCGCTACGATGTTCCGTCGCGCCGGCATTTTGTCGATGCTCGGTTTTCAAAAGGGCGTCTCGCTATCGGCCGAGGAAACACGGCAGCATTTAATCGCGGCTTGGGAAGATCCGGCGTCGCGTTTTCGCGGGGCTGCTGCTGGCGCGGCTAAAACATGGGACGGAATGCTAACGCTCCTCGGGAACGCTTGGACGCTTTTCCGAGAGCGGCTGATGGGCGCCGGTGTCTTCGATTTTATCAAGGGACTACTCAACGAGCTTCTCGGGGGCTTCCAGAACGTAACTAAGTCAATGGCCGACGCCGGCAGCAGCGTGAAATCTTGGGCGTCCGGCGTAATCGACGCACTCAAGGGAGCGATGACGGCGCTTGCCTATATGTACGACGGCTGGCGCGGCGCAAAAATGCTCCTCGAAACTTTGAAGGGAGCGTGGGCGCTCCTTGTCAAAGCTATCTACGAATCAGGCGTCGGCGATTATATGCTCCTCTTTAAAGAGGGCATCCTCGGGCTTAATCTTGCTTTCGCTAAAGTCGCGGACGCGGCCACGCGCGCGTTCGGATGGATCACAGATAAAATCGTCGGGATCGTTGAAGAGCTTCGGTATTTCCTCGAGGTCGCGCGCGAGCTCGGCGCGAAGTTCATATCGGCCGACATGCTTAATCGGATGGCGAAGCTTGAGGTGCAGCTTCGCTCGACGTCGGGATCGGCCGAGCAACTAACTAAAGAGCTTATCGAGGGCACGACGGCGCAGATCGCCGAAACTGAAAAGCAGCGCGAAGCCTACAAGAAGACTACGGCAGAGGCGGCCGAGCTTTACAACACTATCGCGGTCGGCGCGGCCGATAGTTTGGTTGCGTTGGCAAGCGAAGAGTCAGCCGTCTCTAAGCTCGAAGCTACATTTGCGCGCATTGCTAACAATCAAAAGCTGGCGGCAGAAGAGACGCGCCGGCAAGCCGAGGAACAGGACGCTCTTAGAAAACGAATGCAGGAAGAGGCGGCCGCCGACGCCGCGCGGTTCGCGGCGCTTTCCTCGGCCGGCCAGCGCGAAGAACTGGCCGCTGGCCTTAAGCCGTCGGATCGCGCGCGTGCTGAAGCCGATCTTCAAAAGCAGATGTTAGCTGAAACTATCGCCGGTTCTGAGGCGGCGTATAAGGCGGGCATCGAGACTTGGGAGCGGTATTGGGATCAGCGTATCACGATCACTAAGCAGCGCGGCGAAGCCGAGCGCGTCGCCTTTGAAGAGCTAATCAAAGAAGAGGAAGATCCGGCGCGACGCGTCGCGTTGTACGATAAAATGCGCGCGGCCGAGTTCGAGCATCAGCAAGAATTGCTCAATATGACGAAGACTCGTCTCGAGGAAGAGACGAGAATGCATGAGGCGCAGTTTGCGGCAAGGCAGATGTTGCGCGAGCTCGCCTTGTCCCAAACGCCGGAAGAAAGCCGCTCGATGTTTGATGTGCAGGCGGCAGAGCTTGCGGACTATGAAGAGCAGTTGGCGCTTAAACTTGACGCGCTAAAAATGGCGCGCGAGCAGGAATTGATAACGGAGGCCGAATTCCAAGACGCGCGGACGGCGATGATTGTTGGCAAGGAAACGTTTCTTGCCGAGCAACAAAAGGCCATCCGAGAGACTGTATTTCAAGCCGCTAAAATGACGCTCGACGCCACGGAGCAGGCTTTCGGCGATATGTACGAAGCGAGCGGCCGGAAAGCAAAAGAGTTCTTTTACGCACAAAAAGCGCTTGCGGTCGTGAATACCATCATGTCGACGTATGAGTCGGCGCAGAAAGCCTACAATTCTTTGTCGAATATCCCTTATGTCGGACCGGCGCTCGGGGCGGCGGCAGCGGCGGCAGCCGTTGCAAGCGGCATGGCGCGCGTCGCTATGATCCGCAATCAGAGTTTGGCCGCCGGAGGGTCAGTCGAAGGATGGAGTCCCAACGATCGCGCCGATAACATTCCGGCCATGCTAACGGCCGGGGAGTTTGTCCATCCGGTCTCGGCCGTCAAATACTACGGCGAGCAAGCGATGGAAGCTATTCGCCGGCGAACAGTACCGCGCTCCGTCCTCGCGGCCTACTCGGCGCCTTCGCGGCCGCCGTCCTCGCGGTTTAGCTTCGCGGCCGGCGGCCCTGTCGGCGCCGGATCTTCGGCTTCGGCTCCGTCCGGCGGCAAGTCCGGCGGTGGTATGACAATCGTCAACGTCGTTGATCCGTCGCAATATGATCAGCATTTGCAGTCGCGGCCGGGCGAGGAAGCTGTTCTGAACGTGATGACACGGCGCCGGTTCGCGGTCAATAAAATTTTGAACGAGGGCGAACGGTGAGTTTCAATCAAGCTTTCAAATCTGGAACGCTTGTATATCAGGCCGGCACCAACATCGTTCCGTATGGGCCGGGAGGCGTCTTAGATACGCTGCGAAGCTTTGTCGTCGGAACGGCCGTTGCGGCCGAGGTGATCGACAACACACCGGACGGAAACATCACGTCGTTCAGCGGTACGCTCGCGCACTTTCCTTGTGGCCTTGGGCGGTTGACGATCACTTATACCATCGGCACGGTTGACTTTAAAGCAACGGACGACGGTTCCGGAAATATCGTTGACGAAGATCCGACTGGATCACTAACAACTGGAACTATCAGCTATGAGGACGGCGATTGGGCGCTCGTATTTAGCACGGCACCAGATGCCGGAAGCGATATCAAAGCCAAGTATATCTACGGCGAGCCGGGACGCGATTGGGAAGAGCTGCTATATCGTAACACAACTAATATGGACGGAACAGATGCAGGCTTCGGCGGAGGCTGCAAAGAGCTGATTATACGAAACACGGGAAAGACCGGCCAAGAAAATGTAATTATTGGTTTTCGCGAATTCTACTATGATGGAGGATCAAGCGGAGGTCTTAATTTCAATTGTTATGTTTATTTTCCGTCGTCAGCGCCGACCAGTTGGCTGTATAATGCTGTTGAACTAGGTTTTGTAACTTATCAAGCAACATGGAAAACATATCAAAAGCTTCCATCGATCCCTCTTCAACATCGTGGAACGACATCCTATTTTATTTACTCAAATCGACAACGAATCGTTCTTGTAATTAAAAACGGATCCAATTACGAATCGGGCTATTTGGGATTCGGACGGCGCTTTGGATCGCCTAGCCAGTATCCATATCCACTAGTAAACAAAGGAAGCCAGCTCTATACTACATCATTTACGTCACACGCGTCTACAACTAGTAACTGGAGAAAGTATATTCCGTTTTCTTATGTAAGTAATAGCGAAGGACACGCAACGATTATAGTTAGTCCGGCTAACCAATATCTATTTGCTTCCGGGCAGGATATGGGAGTTTCTCTTGAGCCGCGCACGCAATTTGTAACGACTCCGGGAACTCTTGTAGGATCACCATCAAAGAATGCTATGTTAACTTATCCAGTATATGTAGCTGGAAAGACAACTGTTTTTATGGATCTTGATGGCGTTTACGGGGCGGCGGGAAGTTCATTACAATCGGAAGACACTATCGATATTAGCAACAGGCGATGCACAGTATTCAACAACATAGCTTCGTCGGTCTATAATGATTTTATGGCTATTGAGCGAGAAGAAATAACAACTACTTCGTCGTCTTCGTCTTCAACTACTTCTTGATAATTGAAATAAAAATTAGGAGATCTTATGGCCGTTCCGATTTTGAAAGATATACGACATGTCACGATCACAAGCGCACAAGACTTTTTGTCAAAGCTATCGTCGTTCGCCACTAGTTGCGGATGGACAACCGAGCTTCAAACAAGCAAAGCATGGTCTTCAATTGGCGGCGGAAAATATGGATGGGTTGCTGGCAATAAAGATTTTTTAGAGTGCAAATCAACCGGCCACGGCAGCCAAAAGCTTTGCTTTAGATTTTACATGGATGCCGGAGATGGAACAAGGCGCTTGCTTTATTATCAAGGAATAAAGCCGGACAACTGGATTTACAAAGATACTGTATCGACTATACCACATTTACAGGACACTTATAATACAACGTGGACATATATGTCCATACCACAAGGCGCGTTCTCAAATGGATGTTGGTTCTTTGGCAATAAACGAATTCTAATTGCTATTTTAGGATTTGCTGCGTCTCACATAGCAACATTCGCTGTTGGAATTCCAGAGCTAAACAAAGAACTTCAAGATGAAACTCAGATCTCTTGCGTATTTAACGGTTGTCAGTCCGGGACATCATCAACATACTATTGGGACAATTTTTTAAATAACCTTACTAATTGGAACAGTTTTCTTACTTACGTCGCAACAAACTCAAGTATAACTTCTCTTTGGTGGAAAGGGAGCGCGCGTTATATAGGATATTCAGCTGGCGGATTTTTGTGTACCAACATATGCTACAATAAGGACGTTGTAACCGGAGTATTTAATTATAGCGATAAGCTTCTTAGATACAACGCATATTCCGGAAAGCGTACTGCTATACAACCAACGGCTTTTTTTAGGGATCCATCAACATTGTTTTGGTATGTAGGCGGAGCGTTTCAGTTTGCGTGGATACACTTTTCCGGCTTATCCATGGGGCAAAAAATTAAATTTGGATCTGATACATATATTGTTTTTCCATCACTAACGATGTCTAACTTATACGGAATGGCATTTAGGGTTAGTGCCTGATGGCTAATCGAGTTGGTATTTCTCCGGCCGCTTTTTTATTCAACGGCGTTGATAAGGAAGATCTGTTTGTTTCAGCAAACAAGGATTTGTTTGATAAAACTGCCGGAGAAAAATTTGAAATATTTACTTGTGGTATAGCAGTTAATCATAAATATGAAGCAGAAATAGGCTTTTCTTATAAACAAAAAGGCTTTTTAACTACAACATACGGCCGCGATTTTATCTTTAATCGTCTTTGGTTTTCTCCGACTGAAATCGACGCGGGCTTCATTACCGAAGATCAGATAACGAACATCGAAATTTGGAATGCTTGGGAAGACGAACAACTTGTTTTTTCAATGGCAGCAGGCGTAGATTCGGATGGCACGACGCTGTTGCTTCCGAAACTACCAAGAATCCTACAGCCTGGTGCGGAGCTTACACTTCCTTTGACCGTGCATGAAGTCGGACCGGCTATTCAAGCCACCGTATGGACAATCACAATCGGCGGCGTTGATTATCAAGTCGTTGTTTCCGGCATTCGTGTTCTTTCAATGGCAGTTCCCCCGAATTGGGAGTCTCCGCCGTCGCTTACTTATCGGTTCGATAGCGTGATGTTTCAAACGGAGCGTTTCCACGAGCAGCGCCGGCCGATGTTCGATCTTCCGATCCGGATTCTTTCGGCCAAATACCTTGTGCAGGCGCGCGAGTCGCAGGTATTTTTCAACCTCGCTTCGTATGCTCACGACAAACTTTTCGGCGTTCCGATCTATAATGAAATGCTTGTGCCGACGCAAGCAGATAACGGCGATACAACGATAAAACTTGCCACGCCGACGGCCGATATGTACAACCTAAACAACAACGCTGAATACGTGATGATTATCGACCACGCTAACGAAGTCGGCGAAATCAAGGGAATCGACACGATAAGCGCGAACGAAATTGAGACGACGCGGCCGATCACAGGGGCGTATGCTATAAAAAACATCAGAGTATATCCTATCTTTTTCGGGCTTCTTAAGCGCATCGGATTTTCGGAAGCGACGGACCGGCACTCGGTCGTTGAGTTAGAGTTCGAAGAGTTTATCAACTGATGGCCGACGATATCAGGGATCTCGGTTCGGCGCCTTTGTGGCGGCATTCTCCCAATTGGGCGCGCGATCCGTCAACGGAAATCGTAATGCTTCGGCGCGTCATTTCCGAGCGCGGCACGCCGCATCGTCTCGTGCAACTTGAGAAAGACGTGCCGATCAATTTTGAGACAGAGTTTGTTTGTACGTCGAAGGCCGAAGAGAAAGCCGTTCTCGCGTTTTTCCACGGCTGCCGGGGCCGCGTCAAGCAATTTTGGATCGAACATCCGCGCTCGCTGTTCGATCTAAAGCGGTCGGCGCCTAATGGATCGTCGCAGCTCGCTTGTATCAACAACAACTTCGACAAGCAATATTGCGGCTACGAACGCTTCTATATGATAATGAACAACGGCGATCTCATAACAAGAAAAATCACCGGGGCAGAGTACGACAAAAACGACGACGAACTTATTTTATCATTTACTGGCGACACTGATCGGGATATCAACCTTGGCGACTATCAACGAATGGGCAGGCTGCTGCTGGTACGGCTTGATTCCGATGATCTCACGATTAGAATGGAAACGCCGTCGATATGTACGTTTTCGCTTAAGTTTGTAGAATTGGTCAACGAGTACGGCGCAGTATGAGCTACGCATCGAATCTTTCGGAGCACGCGCAAGACTCGATTCCGGAATTCTATCGGCTGATCACCGGAAACGAGACCGAGCGCTTCACATCATACAGAAACGACTTGACGTTTCTTGGTAACAAATGGCTGGCGCGACCGATTAAGCGTTCCGGCTTTCAGCGCGACACCGAATTCGGCGCGGTCAGCGTTACGATCACGGCGCTTATCTTGGGAACGCTCAAGCGGTACATTGCTAATCAGCCCGTCGAGCCTACGAATGTCACGATCTATCGGGCCACGTCCTCGGATCTGTCAAGCTATATCATATTGTTCGATGGCCAGATAACGAACGTCGCGGTTCAAGGCAACATGATTCAGGCCACCTGTGAAAACCGAAGCGCGTTTCTTCGGCAGCGGCTTCCTCGGGTTATTTATCAAGCGTTCTGCAACCATAACATTTTTGATGGAGGATGCGCGCTAAACTTGGCGGCCTATGCAGTCAGCGGCAAGATCAGCGGCATCGCAGGCAACACTATATCATGCGCGGCATGGGGAGCCAGGCCTAGCGAATGGTTTAGGGGCGGTCACGTCGTTGTAAGCCACGACATGAGGCTAATAACGGCGCACTCCGGCAACACGTTAACGCTGCAAACGGCGTTTGGTCAGTACGTCGTTCCGGGGCTAACAGCGACGGCCTATCCTGGCTGCGACGGCGATCCGGAGACATGCAAGAATAAGTACAACAATCTCGCGCACTTCCTCGGAATGCCATACATTCCGAGCCGCAATCCGGTCATATGGGGCTTCCATTGATAGCGCACTTCGCGGACGACAAAAATTTCGCAAGGATGCTCGCGATCATAGACTCGTGGATCGGCACTCCGTACCGGCACGGCACAATGATTCGGGGGCGCGGCGCCGATTGTACGCTGCTGCTAGGCGCTTGCTTGCTTGAGTACGGCATCTTAACGGATGTTGTTTGGGAATACTATCCTCACGACTGGTATTTGACGGCGACGGACGAACGGATTCTAAACGGCGTTGTCAAGCACTTCACGGAGCACGTGGCGCGCGGATTTTCAATTGAGCGCATCGCGCCTACAGATCCGCTCTTGCAGGGCGATTTGCTCGCGTTCGACACGACAAGGCGCGGCGTCTCTAATCACGCCGCTATGTTTATCGGCTGGCCGGGGCGGCCGCGCGAGGGGCGCGGCGAGATGGTTCACGCGCATCCTTTGTCCGGCGTCAGCCGCTTCCCGATGGCCGGCTTCTTTAGCCGACACTTAACAAACGTCTTTAGGATCGTTGAAGTCTAATGGGCCTTGACATTATCCTAGTCGCCGGAATACTCGCAGCCAGCGCGGCAGTTATCGCCACAATGCCACGCCGTAGCGGCGCAAGTAATAAGATGAAGCCGCAGAGCATAGAATCGTTCGCGCCTACTGCGAATCAAGAAGGCAGCGTCGTTCCATGGGTTCGCGGGCAAGTAAGGCTAAACTCAACACTGCTTTGGTATGGAAGACTCAGGTCGAAAAAAATAAAGGTCAACGCCGGCGGCAAGGGCATGGGCGGCAGTATGACCGTCGGTTATAAATACTATATGGATCTTTGGCACGCGCTCTGCCAGGGGCCGAACGCTCAGCTTGTGGCAGTATACGTCAATGATCGTAAGCTAGATAATCTTGGGGATCTTGGCACATACACTTTTAACGGCGGCAACGACGGTACCTATCCTACAGCGCCGGGACAATACGCCTCGCCAATGACGGGGATTGCTCATATATACCTTAACCAGTATTTTCTCGGCGAGAATGCAACAACGGTCCCGCCATTTCATTGGGTTGTTAACGTGCTGAGCAGCGCTCCTTTGACATATGCTAACGAAGCGAAGGGCTGCAACGCCGCCGCGATTATCTACGATCTGCTACTTGAGGCCGGCGTTCCGTCGGGCTATATCGACATTCCTTCGTTTCAGGAAGCGGCCACCTATTGGCACGGCAAGGGATACGATCTCAACGTCGCGCTCAGTTCGCAATCTCAGGTCAAGGATCATATCAACACGATCTTGCAGTATGTAGATGGCGCTTTGTACATTGACGCCAACAACAAATTTCGCCTAAAAGCCTTCCGTAGCACGGACGTTCCGGTTGCCACTATCACGACAAAAAAATTCAAAGAATTCAAACTGCAGCGCCGCTCTTGGGACGACGTGTTTACGGATTTTCGCGCGACATTTACAGACGAGACGGCAGACTATACCACGCGCGCGATGCGCGCGCGCAATCCGGCGGTCAGCGCGTTGATCGGCCACGACAATCAAAAGACGCTGGATCTAACCGCGTTCCGTGATCTCGACGCCGCTTCGGCGCGGCTATGGGACATCATGAAGCGTTTCAGTTATCCAGAGGCGCAGGTCTCTTGCGTGGTTGGCATTGAGTACTCGGCGTATAATATCGGCGACGTCGTTTCGATAACTCACAAGGACTACGGGATCTCTAACGAGAACTATCGAATCGTAAGCAAGAGCGAAGAAGAGAACGACTCAAACGCCGTCCGCTTAGAGCTCACGCAAGATCTCGATACGATGATCGACAACAACTACCAGGCCGGCGGCGGCACGCTATGGCAAGAAGAGGATCTGGCGCCGAAAACACTGCACGCGCAGCGTGTCATTGAGCTTCCCTATACCGAGCGCTTCGGCGAGACGCCGGCTTTTCTTTGCTTGGCCGCACGCAAGGGCCAAGAGACGGGCTTCCACGTTGTCTATTCAACGGACGGCAACGACTATGAGGCGCACGAGACGCTTTCCGATTTCTCGCAATACGGAACGCTCGACGAAGCCTATCCAGCCGACACCGACGCGATAGACGATTATCGCGGCATCCTATTCACTCCGTACCGTGAAGATCCTATCTTTGAGGATCTTGTGCGCGCGAAACTTTTTGATTCGTCGCGGCTGGCCGTGATCGTGAATCCGTCAACGGGGGCGCACGAGATCCTTACGTTTCAGACTGTCACGCCGGAGGGCGCAAACAGCTTCCGGCTCGGCGGCGTGATTCGCGGGCTGATGAATACCGAGCCGCAAGCGTGGTCAATCGGCCATCACGTTTGGCTAACAAACGTCGGGGACAACATCATTACGGGAATCACAGCGCCTTCGTTTTACCTTAAGTTTCTTCCGTACTGGGGCGGGCTATCGGTTCCGGTTGCTTCGGCGTCGCCGATCAGCGTCTCCGGCGCCGGCCGCGCGCGGATCCCGTGGCCGGTTTCAAGAATCAAAGTCGTCAAGTCGGGGAGCTCAAACACGGTCACGGTATGGCCGACGGAGCGACTGTATCCGGGCGCGGGCGCACGCTCCGGCAGCGCGCAGGTTGACCAAGATCCGCCGTTGTACGTCGGCGATTTTGTTTGGACTATCAACAACTGGACATCGGCTACGGTATCGCCTTCTTATACTTGGACAATAACTCAGGCGGGCGGCTTTACGCTGATGATCAGATCGCGCACAAACGGCATTATGTCCGCGCAAGTTTCTTGCACGGTTGGGGCGAGCAACGGAACCTATTACGGCTAAGGCGCAACAATGATTCTAAGTCCGACACAACTTGAAAAACTTCGGTACTCTTGCCAAGGATGGGTTGCAGTATTCAACGAGAATATGGAACGGCTAAACGACACGCTGCTAAAAGTCGCGAGCCTTACCGACGTGCAGCTATCAGGCCTTGCCGATGGCGACGTTTTACGATATAATAGCGGCACTAAGAAATGGGTTAATGTTAAGTCAGGCTTTCTAACCACTACGACGACATAGGGACATGGGCGCTTACATCAGCGGCACGAAAATTTTTCAGGATACCGGCCTTGAGCAAGCGGCATACGATCTTCCGGGCTGGATCCATATTTTCAATAAAAATTTTGATCTATTGAATCGTGCGTTGTTGCGGATCGACGGCCTAGTTGACGTTGACGCTTCGGCGCTCGCGAATGGAGGGGTTTTGACGTGGAATTCAACGAAGTCGAAATGGGAGGTTAAATTTTACTGATGGCAGTACTTTCTCCATCTGGATTACAAACGGCAGATACCGGCGCGTCGAATTGGATAACGATATTTAATAACAATTGGGAGCGGCTTAATGATGTTCTATTAAAATTGTCGGCGCTTCAAGATGTTGATATTTTAGGGCTTGCCAACGGGAACGTTTTGCGGTATAATATAGGATCAGGGAAATGGAAGCCGTGGAAACCGCAGCGGCAACCGCTTCCGTAACAAGAATCGAGGTCAAAAATGGCAAGATCGTTCGTCCTTGAAAACGGCGGGAGAAAGTTCTGGTTAGTCCTCATTGTCATCATGTTTGCATTCTTGAGCGAAGCGTTCGCGCTCGGCATTTCTCGTGAGACGATCCGGGATTGCTTGATCGCGGCCGTTGGCGGCAGCGGCGCGATTGCTCTTGAGGATAGTTTAAGGGTTCTCTTTGGGCAAAAGAAAGCCGTTCCGATTGACGACGGCGAGAAAGCGGAGGAATGATCATGGAGTCCGAGAAGCGCGGCGTTGTTAGTGTTTCCGTTTGCTTGATCGCGGCGGCGTTTTTGCTGATCGCGATCTCTTGTTTGATGTCCGGATGCGTCGGCATTAACAAGCTTGCGAATATGTCGCCGACGGAGCGCGCGACATGGATGATGGCTATCTACAACGCCGAATACGAACTGGCGCAAAAGCAATACGAAACTTACGTCTTAGATCCGGATGCAAATCCGGCGCTTCTCAAGGTTCTAAAGGCCAAGCAGACTATCTTCGAGAAAGTCTATCCTCTTATCCTTTGCTATGTGACAGCCGTCAGAAACGGCGATGAGATCGATATCCACATTGAGGGGCTGATCATCGCCTTGCTGCAAGAGCTTGCCGATCCGATTATCAACGCCGTTCCGGCGGGGAGCGATAAACTATGAACGCACAGACCGCAGTAGCAGCCGCCATCGGACTAATCAATACGCTATTGACGGCGATCATGGAAGCAAACAAGATCGCCGGCTACTCGGAAGCGCAGCTTGCCGAGAAGTTTAACGCAGAGTTCGCCAAGTTCAAGGCCAATGATCCGAAACTAAGGCCGATCCTGTAATTATTCGTCAGGCTAGAGGTGCAATATGATGAAGGTGGCCATCCTTACCAACTTCAACGAGTTCCATCCTGGATACTCGTTGACGGGGATCGTATGTGATCAGGCGCGGATGCTCTATGAGCACGGCAACGAAGTTCACGTCTTCGCGAGCGAAGAATTCAACGACAAAAGCTTTCCGGCGCCCGCTAAGGCAACACTTCACGCGGGGCCGGGGCGCGGCGTCCCACAGTCAAAGCTCATAGACTATCGCTCGCGCGACGACATCAGCCCCGAGCATGTTAAGCACGCCAACCGAATCGCCGACTTCTTGGCGCGCGAGCTTCAAGATTTCGATATCGCATTCTCGCACGACTGGATCTTTACCGGCTGGAATTTACCATACTCGGCCGGCATTAAGATGGCGAATCAACGCTTGCCGAAGCTAGGCTGGATGCACTGGCTGCACTCAATACCGACGCAGCATTTTGACTGGTGGCGAGGTGAGGAATACGGCCACCGGCACCGAATCATTTCACCGTCGAAGTCAATGATTAACCACACTCACGACGCCTACAAATGCGATCGTGAAATGATAGTCGCGATCCCACACATCAAGGATCTCCGGACGTGGTTTGACTTCTCGGACGAAGCTTGTGATTTTATCGCCGACCATCCGAATGCAATGCAAGCCGACGTCGTTTGCGTTTATCCGGCCTCTTCGGATCGCTTGACGGCTAAAAACGTTGGCGCGGTCATTAGCATCATCGGCGCAATGAAGCGGCGTTGTTTGTCGGTATGTCTTATCATTGCTAATCAATGGGCAACGGGCCGACAGCGTCGACAGGATCTTCAGCAGTTTATCGATCTCGCCGAGGAAGCGAAGCTGGCCGTCGATAGCGAGTTTATCTTTACAAGCGAATGGCGGCGGCCGCAATACTCAACTGGCATTTCTAAGCGGTTTCTCCGCGAGCTTATGATGTGCGGGAACCTGTTTATTTTCCCGACTCGCGAAGAGTCCTTCGGCCTTGTCTCGCCGGAAGCCGCTTTGTGCGGTAACTTCCTTGTCCTCAACCGTAATCTCCCGGTTCTCGGCGAAGTCCTACTTGACGAAGGCTTGTATCTTCCGTTTCACTCATTCGAGAATCAATTGAACGTCGATCCGGATGTATGGATTCACATCCTCGATCACTATGCGGGGGTTATTTTGTCGCGGATGCGGCATAACGAGTCCATTATGACGCGAACGATGGTGCGACAAACACTCAACTATGATCGGCTATACTTGCGGCACTATGAGCCGCTAATGCACGAGCTTATTAGAGAATCTGAGCAAAGCTAACTATGGCGGACGGCAATCCGATGAACACCTCGCCTAACCACACGCACACAACCCACACTCATCATTGCCACCTTGCACCTCAGCCTCTTCGAGATCAGCCGTCCGCCGTTTCTATTCGCGCACACAACGGCCTCGGCGACGCTTTGTTTTTGACGCCGACACTTCGCGCTATCGGAGAATCGTACCCACAGACAAAGGTGATCGTCAACACTTGTTGGCCGGAGATCTTTGAACGCAGTCCGTTTGTCCACGAGATAACAAGGGAGAGGCGCGGCGTTTTCCTCAAATATCCTGATCCGGCCAGCGGCATCCGGCCGACAAAGCACATTATTCTTCACGATTGGGATATCGTAAAAGACGCGTGCGGGCTTGATCGCTTGGCGCCGATTGCCGACGTCGTTCCGGAAATATTCTTTGAGTACAAGCGCGGCGGGCTGGATGGGCCGGCTGGGGTTCAATTTGAGCGAAAGCGGAAATGGTACGGAAAGAAAATGTGGCCGCACACACAAGAGCTTCTCGGGCGCAGCGGCTTCGTTCCGATTCCGGTCAAAGGCGGCATAAAAGAGCTCGCCGAATTTCTCACGGGCTGCCGAGCCGTGGTGTGCGACGAGGGCGGCATTCAGCACTTGTGCGCGGCGCTTCGAGTTCCATGTGTTGTTGTCTACGGCGGCTTCATACGTCCGGAGCATACGGGCTACAGCTTTCATAGAAATATCGCGTCGCGGCAGGTTTGCTCGGACGGCTGCTACAACATCCATCCGTGCAAAGCAAGTCTTAACAAGAACGATCCGCCGCCTTGCTTATTAAATATTTCGGTCCAAACTGTTATTGACGCCGTTAACGAGATTGTTTCTAATGAACAAGAAAAATTGCCGAAAGCTTAACCTAGGGTCTGGCAACGTTCTCAAGCCAGACTTCATAAATTTTGATTGCGTCGAGATCGAGCGCGGCGGACAAAAGACCGATGTCATCGGCAGAATCGAAGACGTGTTGTCGATCTTTGGGCCGAAGCGGTTCGACTTCATTCTTTGCTCGCACGTTATCGAACATTTTTACCGATCGGACGCGGCTAAAGTTTTAGCCGATTGTTTGGAGTTGTTGAAGCCGTCCGGAACGCTGTTGGTCGAAGCCCCTGATATTAGCAAGGTCTTAGATCTGTATTACAACAAGAAGATCGGCCTTGAGTACGTTATAGAGTGTATGTACGGCATTGAAGCGCATCGCTTGAAATGGGGCGATTGGGGAGTTCATCGTTCGGGCTGGACGGGGAAGCTTTTAGCTGAAGAAATGAAGCGCATCGGATTTGTCGATGTTGTAGTCGGCGATGGCACGACGCATCGGCATCCGGAGAGAGATCTTAGAGTAACTGGAAAGCGAGGATGAGTTATGGCAAAGAAGCGTAAGGCGGCCGAGCCCGAGTCATTGAGAGTTGTCGCGGATTCCGGAACAGCCGAGCATAAAGCGGTCGCGGTAATTTGGTACGACGCGTCTTGCAACAATGGATGGATGTCTCATCACGACGCCGACGCTTGCCAGCCCATGAAAACCGTCAGCTTCGGTATGCTGATTTCCGAGGAAGACAACATCGTTGTGTCAATGACGGCTAACGCCAACAATATCACGGAAGTCCTGTCGATCCCTTGCGGATGGGTTAAGAAGATTATTCCGTTAACCGCGAGCGACGATACGGAGTCGATCGATCTTGACGACGACGAGGAATAGCAATGAAAGTTAGCGTGATCATTCCGTATTGCCAGGAGTGGCCAGCAATCGTCTTCACGCTCCGCGCAGTCCACGAGGAATTGTCCGAGATCGATCATGAAATAATCGCGGTCGATAATTGGTGCGAGGAAGTCGAACATCAGGTCGGCGGCAAGGAAAACGCCGACCAAGGCCACGCGCGCGTTAGCAAGAAAGACGGCAAGGCGCACCAAAGCCACATCAGGCTTCAAGCCGCGCTCGGCGACAAGCCTTGGTTGAAGTACGTTGAGTATCACGACAAGCTTTCGCATTGGCAAGCCAAGAATGCGGCCGTTGCAGCGTCTTCCGGGGACGTGATCTTGTCCGTTGACGCGCACGTTGTACCGGGCCGAGGATCACTATCGTCGGCGCTCAAGTATTTCGAGCAACACAAAGAAGAGCTCGACGGTTCGTTGCACGTTCCGCTTACCTATCACATCCTCGAAGATCGGCGGCTGATCTACGCGCTCAAGGCCGATGCCGATAAGGGCACAGCGGACTACTGCTTTTCGTCGGCGCCGGATCAGCGGCCGCCACATTTTCCGGCGTTCGAAGTTCCATGTATGAGCACTTGCGGCGTAATCTTCGCGCGCGAAACATACGATCTCCTCGGCGGTTGGCCGCGCGAGCTTGGGATCTATGGCGGCGGTGAGGATTTTTTCAACTTCTCGCTCGCGGTCCTCGGAAAGAAGAAATGGATCTTCAACGCCGGCGCTCCGCTACACCATCACGGGGACGAGCGCGGCTACCGCTGGAACTACGGCGATTATCTCCGCAACCAAACGCTCGCGGCCTTTATCTATGGCGGCCACGTATGGGCTGAGAAGTTCATTTTCAATCATCGCGACTATGAGCAATGGAAGAAAAAGGCCGGCGCGATCCTCGACGACGTGTTTGATTCTGGAGCAGCGCATCGCGCTCTTATCGCCAGTAAACAAAAAACCACGATCGAAGAATGGATCTCACGATGGAGTACGAGAAACTGTTAGAGTTTGCGGTCACACTTGAACGGCGCGTTATTCTTCCGGGTATATGTTCGAAGCGAATCGGAAAAATAGTATGGACGCCGTTCCGCTCCGGCCCCATACTACAGCCAGCGATCGCCAAGGCCGTTGGCACGCGATTCTTTTATCCATCGCCCGCCGTTATCAATTATTTCGGTCTTTACAAGCGGTCAACTGGATTTATGGCACTGGCTGTAGCCGACGCTTGGAAGACGGCGGGCGCGCTTGTGCCGATGGTTACAGTCAGCGAGCTTAAAGAAAAAAATTTTATTGAAGAATCGTCAACGGATCTTATCCAAGAATTTCGTAAATTTAAGGCTGCGATTATTGCGTTGCGTTCATAAGTCTATCGGCCAGATGGCCGATAGAATGGCCGATAGAATGGCCGATAGCTGTTAACAAAAAGGTTAATACTTATTAAGGCCGACGCCATCGCGTCGGCCTTTTTTGTTGTTCGCCGGGCCGCCGGCCTCGGGCCCGCCGGGGAAGAGGCCGCGCTCCGCCGGGGAGCCGCCGGGGCCGCCGGGCCCGCCGGGGAAGAGGCCGCGCTCCGCCGGGGCCGGGGAGCCGCTGGGCCGCCGGGCCCTCAGGGGCGGCTTCCGGGGCCGGGGAGCCGCCGGGCCGCCGGCCTCGGCAAGCACGCGATCAATGCCATGTTCTTTCAGGATGGATTGCACCGCTGATTTTCCAAGGCCCATGACCTGTCCGCCGCCGTCGGTGAGCAAGGCTTCCGGGTCAAGCGGCATTCCGAGTTTTTTCCCATGGCGTGTCACGACCAAGGCGACGCAAAGCGGTCCTTTGCCCTTCATGCGGTTTTTCTGGGAAAATTCCTTGAGTCTTTCATTGAAGGGCATCAGTAACCTCTTTCCTTTATCAGTTCAGCGAGCGGAGAAAGCAGTTTTTCCGCAAGATAGCGGGACACCGGCACGGCTACGGCGTCGCCCATCGCCTTGTATCCATCGTTATAGGTGCCGGGCAGTTTGTAATTTCTCGGTGCGCCCATCAATGCGGCGGCTTCTCTGACGGTAAGAAGCCGTGTTCTGAAAGAGCCATTGTCCTTTATAACCAGAAATTGACGGCTGCTGCCCCCTTCGGGAGTTCGCAGGCACCCGGCGACGCCATCGAAACGCAATTCCAAAACCTGTTGGCCATGCCTGATGCGCTTGTAGCCAGGGAAAACCGCTCGACCGTTCTTGGATGCGGCTGTCATTTTCTCGCGGTGCTTCTCCGGCACCATTGTCAATAGACGTTCTTGCTTATCAAGTTCATCACAGGGCGCGGAGAATTCAATCAGATCATCAAGTTTCTTCCTTCTTGCCGGAGGCTTGGGAAGGTTCCACCAAACCCACCCTTTCACACCCTCCGACGCTCGGATAATGGCGGCGGGATGACACCAGCCAGGTTGATTTGTCTCGAACTGTTCAGTCGGTATTTCCGCATTCACGGCGATGACGAAAACACGTTTTCGTGATTGCGGCACCCAATGGGAGGCGTCAATCATGACCGCGCCGACTTTGTATCCCCGTTCAACCAAGGCGTTGTGGAGCTTTCGGTAATGCTCTCCCTTCGCTGCGGACACCAAGCCTACGACATTTTCCGCGACCGCCAGTGGAGGCCGGTTCGGAAGCTCGTCCATCACCCGAAGCCACTGCCAGACCAATCCGCTTCGGGAGCTGGATAGTCCGCCCATGTTCCCGGCCAGGGAAAGATCCTGGCACGGAAAACTTCCCCAAGACAAAAGCGCTGGTGGTAAATCATCGCCTTTCACATCCTCGATTGAACCAAGATGGAAAACGTTTTTATCGTGGTTGGCGCAAAAGACCCTGGCCTTTTTTTCACAGATGTCATTCGCCCAGACGGTTTGAAAAAAACCTTTCAGCCCTTCGGCCACCAATCCGCTCCCGGCAAAGAACTCAAGGCATCCCGGTTTTGAATTTGATTCCATCCGTTCAGCCTCCTTTCTGCGTTTGTCCGCCATTCTGCAACGCCTCGACGCCCGCCACTGAACTCTCGATCAGCCGGGCGACAAACTCCTGAATCGTCACGTCCTCGATGGCGCATTTGATCCGCAGCCGCTGGTGCGTCTCTTCCGGCAGGGTGTTGATGCTGGTCACCTTCAACGATGGCTGGGACTCCAGATCCTTCAATCCCATTTCCTTCATGAAGCGGCTTAATGGTTCCATTTGAGCGGTCGATTCCGGGATGGCAAAATGCATGGGGATGACGATGTTGGGTTCCAGGATGCTGATCACCTCAGCCGCCTTAACAGCGGTGAGACTGCCGCCGGCACCGACAGGCACCAGGGCGATATTAATGGTACCCAAATCCTCCACTTCGGATTGGGTGGGGACACGATTCAAGTCGCCCAGATGTAAAATGGTCAGACCGTTGTAGTCAATCAAATACATGGTGTTGCGCGGCTCTTCGGGACTCTTTTTACTGTGACCATTGGTCTGTACACCGGTGATGAACACGCCGCCAATCTCAAACTCACCGGGACCGGTGATGAGAAACGGCTCACTTTTTACGGCGGAAGTAAAATTGTGCCCGGGTGAGTCATGGCTGACAGTACAAATATCAGCTTTTAGCTTCAGTGGGGAATACCCCACCTGCTTTGAGTCATAAGGGTCCGTAACAACGGTTGCCAGGTTGCGTTCGGTAAGCCGAAAGCAGGAATGTCCGTACCAGGTGATTTCCATAAAATAATTGCGCCTTTCTGCTTTATTATATCCGAAAATCTCGCGGGAAAATTGGTTGACAAAAATGGTTGAATTCGAAAGGGATATTTGCTAGAATACAAAGGACGTCAGCTGCACAACCGCTCTCCAATTCCATTGCTGAACCGCTTCATTCCCCGCTGGCGCAAGTTGCTGGAAAAATTGAATAACCGGCTGAGATGTCAGCCAACCCTCCGATTCATTGACTCCCACCGGGATAAATGAACGATACGGTATGGGGAGCAATTCCCATCACCCGCCAGTGCGCAAAGGAGGACTCGACCCGTGTTCGGGAGAGTCTCTTGCGCATTTTTTCGTTTTTAAGGCGTACAGGAGGTGTACAGGTAACCCCCGCATGATGACCAGCATTGTTTTTCAATCACCACGTTCTGTTTCCCCATTC
>ERZ1026800.623-NODE-623-length-28504-cov-4.201854_pt1 | contig 28504 bp, 26 predicted proteins | sample MGYA00520873_ERZ1026800 | MGnify/ENA primary metagenome ERZ1026800 (study PRJEB33270, sample SAMEA104284475) | anaerobic digester metagenome | biome: Anaerobic digester microbiome; feature: mesophilic sludge digester; material: Anaerobic digester biomass | place...
GCTGGATACCATCCAGGATTTATTGGCAAAAACCTGGTTGCCCCAGGTGTGATCATTATGAAAGTGGCTGTTCACCACAATCAGTTTTTTCCTTCCAAACAGGGACCTGGCTGACTGGAGAAGATCATTCGCTGCAATCGGTGTCAGAAAGGTGTCATAGATGACCACCTCGCTGCCAAGGTCAATCAAGCCCGCGTTGCAAATGGCTGCAGCCCCATCTGTGGCGATGGCAGCATAAACCCCATCAGCCAGTTCCTGCAGGGAGAAATGGCGTGATTGCGTCAGACAGATATTCATAATAACCTCCTTCATGAGATATCGGATCGAACGGTTATGAAAGGAATGTCTAGCGGCGGTATGTGCCCATCCATTCCACCTGACCAAGAATGTGCCCCTGGATAAGCTTTAGTAATTTCTGTTTGGATAAACCGTCAGGCAGGTTGGATTCCAGATCCAGGGCGTGCAGGGTGAAATAATAATGATGGATTTTCCCTCCCGGCGGGCAGGGACCATCATATCCATGGTTTCCGAAATCGTTTCTGCCCTGGCTGCCAAACCCCCTGACCCGGGATGCCTGTTCCATGCCTTCCGGTAATCCAAACAAAGTGGAGGGGAGGTTATAGATCACCCAGTGGGTAAACCCGGGTGGATATGAATCCGGATCGTCAACGATTAGAGCCAGGCTGCGTGTTCCATCAGGCAGATCACTCCAGATGAGTTCCGGGGAGAGATTTTCCCCATCGCAGGTATATTTGGCTGGAATTTGAGCTGTGTTTTTAAAAGCTGGAGATGAAAATGACAATTTGTTCATGGGGACACCTGTTAATACAATAGGTTGTGTCATGGACGTCGGGAATAGACTAAATATGACGACCGCAATCAACGCCCCGCTGAATGTACAGGCAGTATTCACCCAGTCATTGTTTAACCAGGGAATACCGCGCTTCCGAATGGTTTTTTCTCCGCAGATGTGCAGGGGATGGCGTTCAGTTTCCTTCCGGCATGCGGGGCAGGTGTAGATGGCTTGAATGGTTGCACCCAATATTGAATCAATCAGGCTGCCAATCAGACCAGCCAATGCCAGTAATCCGAAGCGTGAAGTGAATGAAAGAGAAATGGCAGGCTGCCAGAACAAAGCCCCCGGCAGGGCAACCAGGCTGGCTCCCAACAACCCGGCAACAATTCCTGTCAGGCTGATCCCGCCGGATGTACCAGGACTTACTGGTTTAAAGTTTGTAATCAGACGTGGCTGCCGGGGGCTCAGCACCCCCAGCTCGGTTCCCCAGGTATCGGCGTTGGCAGCTGCCAATGCAGCTGCGCAGCCCGCCCATGTCCAGGCGGCATCAGGAAGAAACAATCCCAATAGAACAAAGCCCCCGGCGATACCACCGTTTGCCAAAACCTGCCATGCATCCCGTTCACTGCCCTTGCTGAATTTTTCGTCCAGCAGCAATTTCCTCCCCCGAAACAAGCGCGACAACAGGCTGGATGATAAAAAAAAGGTCAGCAATAATATTGATGGCTGCCATCCGCCCAAACCCATAAAGATGATTCCCAACAGGGCGGCAGCAACCATTCCGCTGCGACTAAGGGCATGCATCCGGTGGGCAGCCATTGCCACAACCACAGCCAGAATAACGCCGATGATGAATTGAATACCATTGAAATTAAAAGGCATATGGATTTGCTCCACATGATTCGCATGTTGATTGTACAATATTATAGCCTGCCTGGTAAAGCCCCTTGCCGGGGTTGTCATTCCATTTGGATGCAATAAAAATTTAAAATCCAAGAGATTTCAGGTACAATCGACAGATGTGGAGAAAAGTGGATGATATTATGGACACTTTCACCCTAATTTATATGATACCTAACACATGACAAACCATGTCGATTGGTGTATAAGCTTTAAGAATCTTTCAGTATTCCCTGCCTGGAGGTCAATTCATGTATTTATATATTTTGATAGGGGCGGGAGCTTTGGGATGCGCCATCATGGCAATCATCGTAAAAAAGCTTTTGTCTTCAGCCATCTGGCTGGCTGGCACGAGCGCTTTGGTTGCCCTGTTGATTTATATGCTGGGCGCGCCTGAAGTTGCTGTCATTGAACTGAGTGTTGGGGCAGGGCTGGTTACGGTGCTGTTTGTTTTTGCAATCAACATCGCCGGTGACGAGCCCATCAAGCTCCGATCCATCATACCCTGGTGGCTTGGTGGCATCTTAATCCTGATTTCCGTTGTTCTGATGGGCTATTACATTGTTTATCCCCTTCTGTTTTTGGGAGGAATTGGATTGCCCACTTCCATGGATTCAGCATTTAAAACCGTGCTTTGGCAGGAACGCAACCTGGATGTCATTTTGCAGGTCGTGATCATTTTCACTGGCGTCCTGGGGATGATGGGTATGCTGGCTGAAGCGCAAAAGAAGGATGCTGCACATGGGCAGGAAGAGGAGAAACCCATATGAGCCTGAATATTCCTTCCATATTCCTGATTATCATCATCGGACTCATTGGCATTGGATTGTATGCCCTTTTGACCATCCGAAATTTAATCAAAGTCGTGGTTGCCCTGCAAATCCTGGTTAAAGGTGCGGCATTGGCGCTTGTTCTGGTGGGGCGTCTCACCGGTCAGGTCAACCTGGGGCAGAGCCTGGCGTTAACTGCCATCGTGGCGGATACCATCGTCGCTGTGGTGGGATTGACCCTGGCAGTCCAGGTACGCCGCAAGTTTGGCAACCTCGATCTTAAAGATCTTACGACACTCAAGAGGTAAGCCATGGCACCCACATTGATTCTTCTTTCGATTGGTTTACCCTGGCTGGGCGCTTTGATTGTCTGGCTGGTGGGTGACAGGTATGAAAAACTCCAACACACTCTGGCAGTCATTTTCTCAGTAGTCGCTGGAATTGCTTCAATTGCACTGTTGGGCTTCAGCGGCAAGGAGATAGCCCTCAGTTTGCCGGTGGGCGGAGTGTTTGGTGATTTCAACTTTGTAGCCGATGGGCTGGGAATTTTCCTGGCAGTGATTGCCGCCGTCGTGGGCAGCCTGGCGGTCATCTTCTCCGTGGATTACATGCATGGCGAGCAGCAGTTGGGCAGGTACTATTCCTTCATGCTATTCTTCATCGGCGCCATGGTGGGTCTGGTTCTGACCAGCAACCTGTTGTTGATGTTCGTCTTCTGGGAAATTACCGCCCTATGTTCCTATGCCTTGATCGCCTTTCATAACGATGATCCCAAGGCGGTTCGCGGCGGCATTAAAGCGTTAATCATTACCCAGTTGGGTGGTGTTGGTTTGCTGCTGGGTGCGGTATTGCTTTACTCCTTCACCGGCAGCGTGGATATCAATGCCTTCCTTGCCAATCCATCCATTGTTCCCGCAGGCTTCCTGGCGGTTCTGGCATTTGGCTTTCTGGTGGCAGCAGCTGCAAAATCAGCCCAATTCCCCTTTCAGACATGGCTCCCGGATGCGATGGAAGCCCCCACTCCGATCAGCGCACTCATTCATGCCGCCACCATGGTGAACGCCGGTGTTTACCTGCTGGCTCGTTTCTTCCCGGCATTCAAGGATGTGCCCGGCTGGACAATGGCTGTCATGCTGGTTGGTCTGGTGACTGCCTTGATGGCGGCGATCATGGGTGTGGTTTCCAATGACCTCAAGCGGGTATTGGCGTATTCCACAGTCAGCCAGCTGGGTTACATGGTCTATGCTGTCGGCACGGGGGCGGTATTCGCCAGCCAGTTCCATTTGATGAGCCATAGCGTGTTCAAGGCTCTGCTCTTCCTGGGAGCCGGAGCCGTGATTCACAGCTCCGGAACCCGTGATATGCGGGAGATGGGCGGTCTGGGGAAGACGATGCCCTTTACAAAAATTGTCTTCATCATCGGCTCACTCGCCCTGGCGGGTTTACCCATCCTGAACGGTTTCTGGTCCAAGGAAATGATCCTCGAAGCTGGTCTGGCGCACAGCCCAATCTGGATGTATATCATCATGCTGCTGGTAGCGGGCATCACCGCCTTCTATACCTTCCGCATGGTCTGGATGGTGTTCTTTGGTGAGGCTCATGGCGGGGAGCATGTCCATGATGCCGGTACTGCCATGAAGGTTGCGCTGGCTCCCCTGGCGTTTGGCGCATTGACCACCTGGCTGCTGGCTGGACCTTTCAAGGATTTATTAAGTGCCAGGACACTGCCCTTCCATGGCATTGAAGCCGAATCCACCTGGGCGATCCTGGGTGAGGTGATATCCCTGCCCACCCTCATCGCCTTGATTGTGGTGGTCATTGGCTTGCTGGCGTGGTGCATGAGAGATAAACTCAGGATTGTGGGCAAGGCACTGGGTTGGTTGGGCAAGGCAGCCGAGGAAAGTTTTGGCTTTGAAATAATTAATAACGGTGTGGTCAAAGGAACATTCGGTGCATCTGATGGCATCAGTGTGACCCAGACCGGACTGTTGAACTGGAATGTGCTGGGCATCATTGCTGCCCTGGTCATTCTATTCGCTGTTATGGCGCTGGGAGTGTAACCATGGACCCGATGTATGCAGTGATTTTCGTTATTGCAATTCCGCTGCTGGCTGCCCCGGTGACATACCTGGCTGGCAGGCTGGTGGCACGCAAGGCAGGTGACTCCAGTACAGTAAATCCAGCTCGCTGGGTGGCACTGGCAGCCATGTTGTTGACCGGCATCCCGTTGTTTATTGCGGGCAGGCAGGTGGTCACCACTGGCAATTCTGTAGGAATGATGGTGGAAACCGTCCCCCTCCAATTTGACGGAATCAGCCTGGTGCTGGCTGTTTCGGTCTGGATGCTGGGCACGCTTGTCATTTTATTCTCCGGTCAGTATATGCAATCAGAAGTCGGTGAGGAAAAATTTTATGCCCTTCTGCTGACGATGATCGGCTCAATGATTGGTCTGGGCACCGCAGTCGATCTCTTCAACCTGTGGGTCTGGTTTGAGGCAATGGCAATCGCATCCTATATGCTGGTTGCCTTCTACCGGGAACAACCAGCCTCACTGGAGGCGGGGGTCAAGTACCTGGTTCAAAGTGCGGTGGGTTCGGTGTTTGTCCTTTTGGGCATTGCCGTTGTATTCATGTACACCGGTACATTGAATCCGGAGACCTTCCGCCTGTATCTCATGCCCTGGCCAGGTTTAATGGCTGCAGGAGCTTTTTTCCTGATTGGTTTTGGTGTCAAGACAGCTCTGGTTCCCCTGCATACCTGGCTGCCGGATGCTCACTCGCAGGCACCCAGTGGAATCAGTGCCATGCTTTCAGGCGTGGTCATCGAAACCGGCATGGTGGCGATGCTGCGGGCACTCGGTGCGCTCACCGCAGTGAGGGATTGGGGCATCATTATTATCGTGTTTGCGGCAGTCAATATGCTGATCGGCAACCTGATGGCACTGCGGCAGAAGCAGGTGAAACGTCTGCTGGCGTACTCCTCGGTCGCCCACATGGGCTACATCCTCTTTGGCATTGGAATTGCGCTCAGTTTTGGTGCCGCAAATGGTGCGGCAGGCGGTTTCTTCCATCTGTTCAACCATGCGATGATGAAGGGACTCGCCTTCCTTGGAGTTGGCGCCCTGCTCTATGCCCTGTATATTGCCCGGGGTGATCACTCGCCATTGATGGTGGATGATCTCAACGGAGCTGCGAAAAAGTATCCCTGGGTTGTACTGACCCTGAGCATTGGTCTGTTGGGCTTGGGAGGGCTGCCACCCCTGGCAGGCTTCATGTCCAAGTGGCAGATTCTTGTGGCAGGCGCCCAGACTCAAAACGTGTGGATAATCGTCCTGGTTGGCTTCATGGGATTGAACAGCGTTCTCTCCCTCGGCTACTATGCCCCCCTGGTCAACCGCATGTACCGGACGAAACCTTCCGATATTGTTCTGGAAGGAAAACCAGTCAGCTGGTTGATGACACTTCCGCTCATTCTGCTGGCAGCAGGAACGGTTGTGCTGGGTTTCTATCCTTCCCTGCTTAACTGGCTTACTCACCCGGCGGCTCTGGCGTTGTTCCAGACCTTTGGCAGATAAAGGAGCATCAGATGGAAATTTTGCTTACACCCCCTGTTGCATTTCTTATTTATATTCCGCTGGTGCTGATCATCTTCTTCATTGGCAGAGGTCTGGCTGGAAAGACCAAGGAAACTCCTCTAAAAAGCACCATCTATGGCAGCGGAGAGGAAGCTCCAACCTCGATGGCAGCACCCGGATACCGCCCGTTCTTCTTGATCGCCTTTTTCTTTGCGGTCCTGCACTTGGGTGTGCTGGTGCTGGCGACCGGTCCCGTGGACAAGCTGATGCTTCCATATCTGTTCGGTATTGGGCTGGCATTGGTCGCCCTGTTGTTGGGATGAGGTGTGAAAGGATTTATCAGGTACTGGAAAAGAGGATCGAATGGAATTGAAACTGGATAATCCATGGCAGCGGGCGCTGAATCAAATCAAAACCTGGGCAAGAGTCAACTCACCCTGGGTGATTCACTATAACAGCGGCTCCTGCAACGGCTGTGATATTGAAATTTTGGCAACTCTGACCCCGCGGTACGACCTGGAACGCTTCGGCATCAAGCTGCAGGGTTCACCGCGACATGCAGATGTATTACTTTGCACCGGACCGGTCACTCTTCAATCAAGAGATCGGCTGATCCGCATTTATGAACAAATGCCGGAACCCAAGTTCGTGGTTGCGGTTGGTTCATGCGGTATATCTGGCGGGGCATTCCAGGGCTGCTACAACATCGTCGGCTCCATTGGTGAGGTCATCCCGGTGGCAGCTTATATTCCCGGGTGCCCGCCGCGTCCGGAGGCAATTATCCATGGCGTGGTTGCCCTGCTGCAGAGCCTTCAGGCTAAACCAGCCCCGGCTCCCAAACCTGTGGCGGAAGAGTAGGAGGATATAATGGACCTGGATACTGCTTTGCAAATGTGTGAAAACCTGCTGCAGCCCCTGGCGGAGTCTATGGAACACCCGGAGCCCAACCGCCTGGATGTGAAACTTTCCCCGAACCGGCTGCCGGAAGCAGTCAAATTAATTATCGATAATCAATGGGGATACTTGACTGCGATAACCGGGCTGGATCATCCCGTTGCAGCCGCAGAAGGAGCGGAACCGGATGGCATCCTGGAAGCTCTCTATCATTTCTGCAATGGCTCTGCTGTGACCACCTTGCGGGTGAGTGTGCCGTATGCGAACCCGGTCATTCCCACCATCTGTGAAATCATCCCGGTGGCAACACTGTTTGAACGTGAATTGATGGAACTATTCGGAATTACCTGTGAGGGTACCCCCACAACCGATCATTTAATCCTGCCGGAAAACTGGCCGGATGAGGTTTATCCTCTACGGAAATCCTTTACCGGTATGAATCAGAGCTAGGAAGGAGATTTTGTAATGGAAAATTTACCTCTAACTCCGCAAAAATTTATCGTTCCCATTGGTCCACAACACCCCGCGTTAAAAGAACCGGGTCACTTTGAATTTGATGTGGATGGTGAAATTGTCACCAGCGCCAGCGTCCGGTTGGGATATGTCCATCGTGGAATTGAAAAAGGCGCCGAGGGCAGGAACTATACCCAGGGAATGTACCTGATGGAACGCATTTGCGGCATTTGTTCGCACATCCACGCCACGGCATTTGCGCTCGGCGCTGAAAAACTGGCAGGTGTGACAGCTCCGGCGCGCGCCCAGGCAATCCGGACTTTGGTAGCAGAGCTGGAGCGCATTCACAGCCACATGCTTTGGCTGGGTGTGGCAGCGCATGAAGGTGGTTTCGATACACTTTTCATGTACTCCTGGCGCGACCGTGAAACTGTAATGGATCTGCTGGAAGCTCTGACTGGTAATCGCGTGAACTACTCCGTCAACGTGCTGGGCGGCGTCAAGATTGATGTCACTCCGGATATGGCGGATCAGATACGCAAAGGACTGGATTTCCTGGAGGAACGCAACAACCATTACTTGAAGGTTGTCACCACCGATGAAACCTTCCTGGCACGGACCCAGGGTGTGGGTACCATGACCAAGGAGGAAGCCATCGCAATGGGCTGTGTGGGACCGGTTGCCCGGGCTTCCAATGTGGATATCGATATTCGCGTCCATGCTCCGTATGCCGGGTATCCGCAATTCCCGATTAATATAGTTCTGGAAACAGCAGGCGACTTGCTGGCGCGCTTTATTGTCAGAATTCGGGAAACACAGGAATGTTTCCGGGTCATTCGCCAGATTCTCGATAATTTGCCCGAGACGGAACTTACCACGCGCATGCCCCGCCGCATTCCCGCTGGTGAAACCATCAGCCGGGTTGAGGCACCCCGCGGAGAACTGTTCTACTTCATTAAATCCAATGGAACCGAACAGCCTGAACGGGTGAAGGTGCGCACTCCAACCCTCAGCAACTGGGCTTCCATCATAAACTTTGTGCCTGGACACAAGCTTGCAGATATGCCCATGATCCTGGCTGGCATAGATCCCTGTTTTTCCTGCAATGACCGCCTGATCTCAATCCGGCGGAATGGCAGCACAACCCAGGATTGGACCTGGGAAGATTTACGGCAGTATGGAGTGGAATACTATAAATGAACAATATAACGCTCCCTCCCCTGATAGCACTACTTGTATTTCCCGGCGGATTGTTCCTGCTGGCATTCGGGTTGTTCTTTGAGTGGGCGGATCGAAAACTGGTGGCTCAATATCAGAACAGAATCGGTCCACGCTGGTTCCAGCCGCTGGCAGATATCGTCAAACTGCTTGCGAAGGAAGAAATTGTCCCGGATGGCGTTCAAAAGGGTCTCTTTATTGTCCTGCCGGTCATCGCCCTGGCTTCCGCGCTGACAGCAGCATTGTACGTGCCTTTGTTTGGCTTCAGCCCTGCCCATTCCTTCGCTGGTGACCTGATCGTTACCCTGTACCTGCTCAGTGTCATGACACTCTGCCTGGGGCTGGCAGGCGCCAATACAGCCAACCGTTTCTCACTGGTTGGTGCGACCCGTACCCTGACCCAATTATTCTCATACGAAGCCCCCTTCCTGCTCGCCTTGCTGGGTCCGGCTATCGTTGCCGCCACCTGGAACATCTCCGAGATCAATGCTTTTGCAGATGCGAACCTGTGGTTCATTCTCAGCCAGCCGATTGGCTTCCTGGTGGCGATGGTGGGTTTAATGGGCAAACTGGAGTTACCGCCCTTCGATGCACCTGAAGCTGAAACGGAAATTGTCGCCGGTGCCCTTACCGAATATTCCGGACGGGGATTGGCAATCTTCAGAATTGGCAAGGATGTGGAACTGGTCATCGGATTGACATTGATTGCAGCTTTTTACATGGGTGGCATCGTCAACCCGGTGGATTTCCTTTGGAAAGTCGGCATCCTCCTGTTGGTGACGGCTGGTCTGCAATCCCTCTTTGCCCGGTTGAGAATTGATCAGACGGTGGGAATTTGGTGGCGGGCTGGCGCACTGCTGGCTCTTCTCCAACTGCTTGCCATTGTGGTGGGGCGCTACCTGAATCCGCTATTGTTTGGGAGTTAAAAAATGACCATCGGTGCAATGATAGGTGATATCCTCCGGTCCTTGGTTAAAAAACCAATCACCGAACGTTATCCGTATGTTCGCAAGCCCGCTCCGGAACGATTGCGCGGGAAACTGCATTACGATCCTGAGAAGTGTTCTGGGTGCATGTTGTGCGTCAAGGATTGCCCGGCAAAAGCCATCGAGTTGATCGTTTTGGATCGGGCAAACAAACGTTTTGTCATGCGCTTCAATGCAGACCGCTGCACTTATTGTTCCCAGTGTGTGGAAAACTGCCGGTTTGAATGCTTGAGTATGTCCAATGAGGAATACGAGCTGGCCGCGTTGAGCCGCAAACCATTTGAGGTTTATTACGGTCGGGACGAAGATGTCCAATTCCTGTTGGATCAAGCCGCTCAGGAAAATCCTGAATCCGCTGATCCCTGCCAGCCTTCCGCATCGGCTTAATCAGTCTTTGCGTCTGGCGTTCCTGGGGATCGGGAACGAACTAAATGGAGATGACGCCGCCGGGGTCCAGGTGGTGCGCAGTTTGCACCAGTACCTGGACCGGCGGTGCGCGTTTACACCGGATAAATTGGCGCGGGAACCGTACATCTTGCGGGATGGCAGGTTGGAATTATTGCTCCTGGAAGGGGGGGCGGCGCCGGAAGCTTTTACCGGACCGTTAAGGCGGTTTGATCCCGATTGGGTGATTCTGGTGGATGCGGCATCCTTCGACGCGGAACCGGGTACCGTGATGTGGCTGGATTGGACTGCAGCGGATGGGATGAGCGCATCCACACACATACTTCCTCCGACCATTCTGTCCAAATATCTCATCAACGAACTGGGCTGCCGGGTCGCCTTGATTGGAATTCAACCTCTGGCGGTTGATTTTGATACTCCCATGTCTCATCCAGTCATCCAGGGAGTGGAATCCGCAGTTGATTTACTGGGGGAGACTCTGGTGGGACCATGACCGGAATTCAACCACCTGAAATTCGGTTCACACTTTGTTTTTTACGACGGGATGACTTGATCTTAATGTTGCATCGCAACCATCCACCCAACCAGGGGAAATGGAATGGGGTTGGAGGACATATAGAAGCCGGTGAGGCACCCCTGGCTGCCTGTCTGCGGGAGGTTGAGGAGGAAACAGGTTTTGTCCTTCCCGGTGTCCGATTTGATGGCTTGCTAACCTGGGAGGGATTTGAAATCCCATCCGGTGGATTGTACCTGTTCAGCACAAATGCCCCAGAGGGTGAACCGAAATCAAACAATGAAGGCAGGCTGGCATGGCTGAATCAGGATTGGGCTTGTTCAGCTCCGGAAGTGGTTGATAACCTCCACGTGGTTTTGCCTTATCTACTTAAAGGGGTGCCACCCCGGATTTACCATTTTGTTTACCATGCGGGGAAATTGTTGAACTGGGAAATTAAGTCTTTCCCGGCAGATTTCATCTTTCCAGCTTGATTGTTTCGTAATTTAATTTGTGTCTGGAAATAATTGAGTATAAAATTATTTCAGAGGTGGTGCATGATGTATCCAATCATTCCTGATGGCGAACCCTGTTTACTGCCCGGTGGAAAAATTGGTTGTGTCTTATTGCATGGTTTTACTGCCATGCCAGCGGAAACCCATCCTTTGGGAAATATTTTAAATGAAAAGGGTTGTACAGTTTTGGCTGTACGTCTGGCAGGTCATGGAACACACCCGGAGGATTTGGTGGATGTGCATTGGGGGGATTGGATTGCAGATGTACAATCAGCGATTGAGGAACTGGATGGCATGACAAATCAAATTTTCCTCATTGGTCAATCCATGGGAGGAATGATAGCAATTTCCGCTGCTGCTGGTCATCCGGTTGCCGGGGTGGTTGGATTATCCACACCGGCATTCATCCAATTTTCTGACCGCGAGAGAGCCAGGATAACCAGAGATTCAGATGCCGGGAGGATCATCCGTAAGCCGCATGTCAGGCTGCATCCACACTACGGCATCTGCCGGGAGAAGAACTATCCCGCTTATGCGGCTTATCCGGCACGGATATTATTGGAACTGGAATCAGCATGTTCAACCATGCGGAAGAATCTGTCCAGCGTTTCATGCCCGGTTTTGTTTATCCAATCAAGACAGGATGAGGGAATTTCACTGAACAGCCTTCCTTATCTTTATGACCATGTGGGTTCAAATGACCGCCGGATGGTGTGGCTGGACGGTTTTGGTCATTCACTCATTCAGGATCCCAACAGGTCGGTCATGTTTGAGATCGTTTGGAATTTTATTTTTGAAAAGAGTTCTTGAGATCCATTAATTATCAGGACCTGGCATGGAGCCTGGAAGGTTCCTTTCCACCTCTCAAGCTATTATTTTTCAAATACCCATTCCTTGAACAGGGAGGTTAATTTGCATCCGCAGGATTCTTCTGCCAGTTCTTTGAATCTGCCGGTATTGGCAATATTCCAGGAATAAATTTCAACATATTTTTTCAAAAAGGTGTTGAATTTTTCCTCACCCAGTTTGTCACTTAATTTTGATAGAAAAATGGGTCCACGTCCGTAAACGATCGGGCTGTAGGAATTTGTACTGTCATACGCTGCCACCGGCAAACCGATGGGAATTTCCTCCCGATTCACTCGATCCCAGCGCGCATACCAGGATTCGATATAACCTTCCTCTCCACTCCTGCCATAGGCATCCAGATAATATAACGCAGTGGCATATTGTGTGACGGCTTCATCCAACCAGGGTTCATTCAGCTGATCGCTGCCGACCAGGTTGTAAAACCATTGATGACCGGTTTCATGGGCAACCGTGCTTTCCATGTAAATTTCATTTGGCGTGCCGCGGACGTTACCTTCCAGGTCGTAAAGATCCTCATTGATGGCAGTGATGCCGGGGTACTCAATTCCCAATACCGCGGTCGGAATGGTGACAATATCAAATTCGGAATAAGGGTAGGGGGCAAACCGTTGATTGAAACTATCGATTGCTGCCGCTGCGGTATCCAGAGCCAGCCGGGCTCCTTCCTTCTGCGATGGAAGGGAATAACTGTTGACAACAATCCCATTGCGGGTCGTGGTCAACGAGGTGTATCCAGTACCTCCGCAGAGGTAAAAATCACGCACCGGACCAGCTCGGAAGACCTGTACCTGCCGGGTTCCATCAATTTTTGGCTCCTCTTCAACGCCGGAAGCTGCCATCATGTATTGTGATGGTGCAGTCACCTGCACCCGGAAGAAGCCGGGATCGGCATAGGTGGGATCGCCTGAAGCGGATGGAATTTCAATGTGCCAGCCAGCCTCATCATAAACCGGGATGAGGGGATAAAATTGCGCCAAAGCCAGGATCTGGCTGTTATACACAAAATTCAATCCATTCCCGCCGCCTGGGGGTAATTCGATTGTAAATTCCATGGAGATGACGATGGGTGTCTCCGGTTCCAAAGGGGTTGGCAGGTCCACCCGCAGGGAACTGGATGCTCCCACCGCTTCGCTGGCTGCATCCTGTTTATTAACTTTTACATTGGCGGTGGTCATTTTCACCTGGTAAAGGTTGGGCAACAGGCGAAAGTATATTTCATTCAACGGGACAGTCTCCCGGTTTGTGTAGCGGACCTCCATCAATCCATTCAGTCTGCTCAGGTCATCCTGTATGTCAACCAGGATGTGATAAATTGTGGCACCCGGCAGGTGGGTCAGGATATCCTGTTGGGAGGGAATCAAGCCGGCTGTAAAATCAGACCGTTCATCCCAGCTTACGGGAAATAATTCGGGGTCCGGGAGAATGACCTGCTGGCTGGGCGAGGATGAAATTGCCCGTGTGGGTGTGCCCGATTCCAGATGGTCGGTCGGGGAGGCGGTCACCTGGCAGCCCGCCAGGGTGATGAGAAGGATCAGTAGAAAGCAGATGCGTTTCATGGAACTATCTCCACGGTAATCAAAAATTATGGAAGTTGATTAATCCTCCTCCCAGGGTGATGCCGGGGGAGTCTCCACAATGATATTCGGCTTCCGACCTTCAAAAATTTCCGTCAAACCGAACCAGATCAACATCCATGCCACACCTTCATCCAGATTGCCGACTATGGGAAGGTTATCCGGCAATAACTCAAATAATCCAGCAGTCGGATTGAGGATGTATAAAATACCGATTACACCCATCACAATAACCAGCCAACGCGGCCAGCCATGTCTTGACAGTGGAGATGTAAAGAATCCGGGTTTTTGAATGGGGGTTTTCATTTCCATGACAATTCCTTTCCAAGCATCCACGATTCAATATTATGAAATAACATCCCGGGATATGCAGGGGATTTTTTTTATTATACAACCCTCTGACCAATTGTAGAAAATGAATTCAGCTCCCCACTGCATGATCGATATGGGGAGCTGATTCAGACATTCAAATTGAAGTTTACTTTTCCTCTGGCGGGTTGACCGGTGTGACAGCCTGTTTGCGTTTCCTGCGGCGTTGGATCAGCCCACGAACGAGCAGGAAGATACCCAGAATGGGCAGACCAATTGTGATCAGCATGGGCAGGACATAAAGTGCAAATCGGATCAGAAAATCAACAAACCCGCGCCAGAAGTTCAGCAATGCCTGAACCGCTTCCAGGGCGGTTCCAACTGGTTTCCAGCCTGCCACGGTTAATGGCTTGACAGCTTCCTTTGCCTGGATGTTTACAGTAATTGCGGACATGGCAGCAGCTTCTTCGTAATACTGCATCTGACCCTTGATTACTTCAATTTCCTCTGTGACTTTGGTCAATTCACGGTATACGGAAAGAACATCTTCGGTTTTATAGGCGCTTGCCAGAATTTCACGCAACTGGCTGGCAGCATTCTGCAGATTGCCCAGGCGGGAGGACAGGTCTGTGTAATCCTTGGTGACATCCTGCCCGCTGATATTTTCGGAGAGAACATCCTCGGATGGTTTGGGAGTGAGTTTCTTGATCGACTCGAGAGCTTCTTTTAATTTTTCGGCAGGAACGCGGACAATTAGATTTGCAACTGGAACCTCGATCCCCTCGTAGGTTTTGGTTTTGTAAAGATTGGTGTTGACGACAAACCCACCCATTTCAGTTGTCATGTTGATGATGGCATCCATGGCAAGTGCCGGATCAACCACAACGATCGAGAGATCCGCATTCTGGATAATCAAACGACGGGCTTCCGGAATGCTTTCGCCTGAATATGATGTAGCGGCAACACCCCTATCTGCTGCATACGCAGGTGCCGCTTCAGGCGCAGAATAATTCATTACGCCTGCTATGACTTCCTCATACATTTGTTTGTTCGTCACGGTTTTCTTGGCGGGTAAACAGCCGGATAGGAGTAAAGTAAATATCAAAACAAGATAAATCCAGGTGCGTTTCATTTTCTTCTCCTCGGGTATCGTTGGCGGAGGTTCACTCCTTGTGCTTGTATACAGGACGTCGCACAAGCGAAAATAGTTTCAGTTTTCAGATATTTGGTTGAAGAATTCCCAAAGAAACTTGGATGCCGGCTACCAGCCTTCACCAAGCCGCTGGGCATGTCTGGGTGGCAACCCCGCATCCAGAATTGCCCGTTGAGCCGCCTGCACGTCATATTCCACCCGGTGGGCTTCCCAGGTATGTTCCACATCATCATAGATGGCATATGAGGCGCGTGGATCCCGATCCCGCGGTTGTCCAACAGATCCCGGGTTAAAGATGGCTGTCCTGGGAAAGGGCATTTCCTTCCCAACCAGGGGAATTTCCCAATCCACCCAATATTGACCATTTTGACTGTATCTGATTGGCTGGTGGGTATGCCCCACGAAAGCGAAGGGGGTCTGCATACTGAGTATGTTGACGCGGGCGGTTTCCGTATCCAGAATGTATTCCCAGATTGGCAGGCGCGGGCTGGCATGAGCCAGTGTGACATCCCCCATGATTCGTATTGTGGGTAGATTTTTTAAATAATCCAATGATTCTGATTTGATGTTGCTGAGAGTCCATTGGATGGATGATTTTGCATCAGAGTTAAAGGATTCCAACGGCAGTGACCCAATGACTGCAGCGTCATGGTTTCCCATCAGGCAGGTAAAATTAGGCAGCCTGGAAAGCCGTTCCACGCAGTCATCCGGTTCCGCTCCATAACCCACCAGATCCCCCAAACACCAGGTTTCATTCATTGGACCTGCATCGTCCAGGACGGCATTCAAAGCGGTCAGATTGGAATGGATATCAGATATCACCAATATTTTTGTCATTGGTCAGGATCAATCCTGGAGCCATTCTACCACGATTTTCATGATTGCTTCCGCCACCTCATATTTCGTCGCAAGAGCCTGCGGCTTCACCTGTCCATCCGGAAACAGGAAAGTCACCCGGTTGGTATCCACCGAAAAGCCGGAATCGGGTGCACTGACATCATTCGCCACAATCAAATCCAATTTTTTGGCTGTCAATTTTTGACGGGCATTTTCCAGCACGGATTCGGTCTCTGCGGCAAATCCCACGACCCTGCGGGGGAAACCGGTTTTTTGTCTGATTTCACCAATACATTCCAGGATATCCCGGGTGGGTTCCAATGGGATTTCCTGGAGCCGGCTGTTTTTTTTGATTTTTTGTTCCGATGCTTGTCTCGGATGGAAATCCGCAACTGCTGCCGCCATCAACAGAATATCGGCATTCCCAATTTCCTGCTGGACAGCCGCAAGCATCTCATATGCCGTGGAGACATCCACCCGGCGGCAGCCATATGGCGCGGGCAGGGAGGTGGGCGCGGATATCAATACCACATTTGCACCCAGGTCCAGGGCTGCCCGGGCAATCGCATATCCCTGTTTGCCGGAGGAGCGGTTGGCAATCATACGCACCGGATCAATGGGTTCCTGGGTGCCTCCGGCGGTGACCACAACTTTACGTCCCTGCAATTCTCCATTTCCAGCCATCATCCAGCGGATATGATCCATAATTTCACTGGGCTCCACCATGCGCCCCTTGCCCATCAAACCAGAAGCCAGGTGCCCTTCACCCGGTCCGATGAACTCCACCCCCCGATCCTTCAGGATTTCAAGGTTTGCCTGGGTGGCGGGATGAGCATACATGTCCCCATCCATGGCGGGGGCAATTAATACCGGGCAGTTTGCTGCCAGCACAGTGACAGTCAGCAGATTGTCTGCAATACCATGCGCCAGCTTCGCAATCGTATTGGCACTGCCCGGGGCGATTACCACCAGGTCTGCGTTATGCCCCAGGTCAATATGCACGACATGAGCTTCCCCACCCCAAAGATCCGCATCGACATATGCCTTTCGTCCGGTTACCGATTGAAAGGTGATGGGCGTGATGAACTGACAGGCACTGGGCGTGAGGACCACATTGATCATCCCCCCAGCCTGGTGTAGTTTGGATGCAAGGTCAGCTGCTTTATATGCAGCAATGGAACCGGTGACCCCTAAAACAATGTTTTTTCCGGATATTGGATTCATGTTCCTCCCATCTATGGATATCAAGCCGGATGATTGCGTTCCCAAATGATGCGCAAGCCGTCCAATGTCAGCCAGGGGGCAATGATATCAATAACCCATGTCTCATGGGCAATCACCTCGGAGAGCCCACCTGTGGCGATGACTTTCATGTCTTCTCCAAGGATGGAACGGAAACGGGCAGTCATGCCCTCCACCATGGCGACATAACCGAAGATCAACCCGGCTTGCATGGCATGCACAGTATTCCGACCAATGACATTCGGCGGAGCCGCCAGTTCCACCGGGGGTAATTTGGCAGTATGCTCAAAAAGTGCATTTGCCGCCAGTCCCACTCCGGCAGTAATGGCTCCTCCCAGGTATTCACCTTCCCGGGTGATGGCATTGAAGGTGGTGGCGGTACCAAAATCAATCACACAGGCGGGTCCACCATAAAGTGTATGGACAGCAACTGCATCAGCAATCCGATCTGCCCCGACAGCAGAAGGATCCTCATACCCAATTTTTATACCTGTATTCAGGCTGGCGCTGACGACCAGGGGATCCTGCTTCAGATATTGTCGGCAGGCGTCGGTGATGCGACCGGTCAGCGGTGGCACGACCGAACAAAGGCAAACCCCCTCCAATTGGTTTGCAGTAACTTCACTATACTGCAATAATCCCAGGAACTGCAGACCATATTCATCCGGCATGCGTTCGTGATCAGTAGCCAATCGCCAACGTGGACCCGTCACACCTTTTTGGTATAACCCCAGGGTCAGGTTGGTGTTACCCATGTCAATTGTCAGCAGCATATCCCACCCCTTCCGAATTATTCTGCTTTGATGGTTTCAATGATCTCAGCAGCAATATCATACCGGCTGAATGCCGGCATTAGGTACACACCCTGGATGGCAGGGCGTAATTCACTGATTAATTCTATCGCAATTTTCATTCCCAGTTGCCCGCCGTTATCGGCTGTGGAATTCATTTGCTGGAGTATCATCTCCGGGATGAGGATTCCTGGTACTTCATGATATAAATATTGAGCATGCCGGGTGGATGCCAGTGGCAGGATGCCCGCCAGGATGGGGATTTCCAAACCCTCCAGGGAATCCCGGATGATTCTCAAGTTTTCCAGGGCTGATTTTGGGTTGTATGTGGGCTGGGTCAGGATAAAATCCGCGCCCGATTGGATTTTCCTTTTAAGGATTCTGATTTCATTCTGCAGGTTTTCCGGATGAAGGTTAAGTGCACAACCGACAAAAAACGATGTTGGCTGACCGATGTCGGTACCGGCATGATCCAGACCAACATTGAACCCCTGTTTGATGAGTTTGATCAAGCCCGAGGGAACCAGGTCATAATTGTCCATCGCATCCGGATAATCGCCGATGGCTGTGGGGTCTCCCATGACAACAAAAACGTTGTGCACTCCCAGTGCATGGGCAGCCAGCAAGTCTCCCTGAACACGCAGCAGGTTGCGACCCCGGGTCGGAAAATGAAGCGTGGTTTCAATACCCACCTTGCGTTGGATCAGGCTGCAGACTGCCCAGGGACTCATCCGCATGCGTGCCATCGGGCTGTCTGCAACGTCAATGACATCGGCACCCGCCTCGGAGAGAAGGCTGGCTCCCGCCAGTAATTTGTGGGTGCTGAGACCGCGCGGCGGGTCCATTTCCACAGCAAATACAAACTGCCCGTCGGCAAGTTTCTGGGCAAACTGGGTGGGTTGATGGATTTCAGCCGCCTGGTCATCAAGCTCCAAAACAGCCAGGGCATCCTGTCCATTGGTGGGGCGTTCCGGAGTGGAATCAATTGACTTGCGCATGGCAGCAATATGCTGGGGGGTTGTTCCGCAGCAGCCGCCAATTACCACCGCGCCATATTGCCAGAACGCCAGGGCATATTCGCTGAAGTAACTTGCCCCGGCTGGATACATGATCCGCCCGCCCACCTGCTGCGGCCAGCCAGCATTCGGCATGGCGGACAGCCTGGCTTCCGGCACCGCCTGGTGCATCTCCCGCAGGATATGCAAGATCTGGCTGGGACCTCCCGAACAGTTGACTCCGATCACCTCGACGCCTGATTCCACCAGGTGGCGGGCAACCTTGGCGGGGCTGTCACCCAAAAGGGTACGGTTATCCCGGGTGAAGGTCATCGAAGCGATGATCCCCAGACCGGATGCCGCCTCGCGGGCTGCCCGGATTGCTTCGTCAAGTTCAAATAAATCGGTCATGGTTTCGATGATTAATAAATCCACGCCTGCTTCAGCCAGGGAGCTGATTTGCTCGGAAAACACCTGGTAAGCCTGTTCCGGCTGAACCCGTCCAAACGGTGCCAGCCGCACTCCCAGTGGACCAATGTCCCCGGCAATCAGGACATCCTTGAAAGATGCCAACACCACCCGGCGGGCAAGTTCAACTCCGGCTTTATTGATTTCCCTCAACAGGTGTTCCTGACCATGCAGTGCCAGTTTGAAGCGGTTCGCGCTGAATGTATTGGTCTGGATCATGGTGGAACCGGCGTCAATATATTCACGATGGATTTGAGCCACCAGCGCGGGGTTGATCAAATTCAACGAGTCGAAGGATTGTTCAAAACTAATTCCACGTGCATTCAATAATGTCCCCATGGCTCCGTCGGAAATCAACGGTGGTCCACCGTGTTGGATAATTTCCTGAAATCGTTGTGGTTCATTCATGGAGAAATCCTTTTATTGGGAAAGTTACTTCTCAAGCAATTGGTCAATCCGGTTATCACCGATATTGAAATACTTTGCCTGGGGATGATGCACAATCAGCGCAGCCGTGGATTGTTCGGGAACAAGCTGGAAAGCTGATGTCAGGCTCATGCCCAGCTCGCGTTCAACCGGTAGAAGCCTGAACACTCTGGCATGATCGTTTAAATTTGGCAGAGGAGGGTAGCCCCAGGAATATCTTTTTCCCTGATCGGACGCCAATCCCAGTTCCCTGCGAATGTGCTGGTGAAGATATTCCGCTGCAGCTTCCGCAGTCTGAACAGCCAGCCCATGGAGGAAGTAAGCCGCGGAATAATCCCCGGTTGCCTGCAGCCGGTCGACCTGATCCGTGGCTTCCTTGCCTACCGTCACCACTTGTAAGGCGACCACATCCATGATTCCGGATTCAACAGATGTAAAGTAATCCGCCAGGCACAGGTATTCACCGTCTGACTGGCGTGGGAAATGGAAGCGGGTGAGTTCAATTGGTGAAGAGTCCAGGGAGACAGGGTCATAAATGACAACATCATCACCATTTGCCTGGGCTGGAAAATAACCATACACCCCCCGGGGTTTTAACCAGCCGGTACTCACTGCCTCCTGCTGCATTTCATTCAACCGGGAATCAAATTCGGCTTTAATCTTCTCCCAGGCTTCCCCCTGGATGTTTTTCGCCCCCCATGACAGCCGGTAAAGTTCATTGATGGAGAGATAATTAAAAACCGATTCCAAAGGCATCTCCTGGACGATGCGCACGCCCCAGCCGGGGACCCGCGGAATTGATGCTGCTGGAGGTGTTCCGGAATGTTGTTGGGTTTCTCCCAGGAATGGGTGGGTATTCCGACCCAGTTCAAGGGCGGCTTCCTGCCGGATGCGTTCCAGCAAAACCGTATGATCCGGTGATGTAAGTGCATCCATGGTGGAAAGACCCTCAAAGGCATCCTTGCAGTAAAACACACCAGTGGGGTACCACTCATTATTGTCGGTTAACAGGATGCGGTGTCCGAAACGCCGGTTAATGGCAGCTCCGCCAATCAATACAGGAATCTGTAATCCGCGCCGGTGCAATTCATTGACAATCAATGGCATCTGCCGGCTGGTGTTGACCAGGAGGGCGCTCAAACCGATGGCATCCGCATTATTTTCAACGGCTTTGGTAATGATGGTCTCCACCGGAACTTGTTTTCCCAGGTCAAAAACCGTATAGCCGTTATTGATCAGGATGGTTTTCACCAGGTTCTTGCCAATATCGTGTACATCACCATGGACCGTAGCCAGCACCACCCGACCTTTGGAAATGCCCTCTTTGCGTTCCAGGTATTTTTCCAGGTGCGCCACGGCTTTTTTCATCACTTCAGCGGATTGAAGCACAAACGGCAGGATCAATTCGCCGGTTCCAAACTTATCCCCGACCTCTTTCATGGCAGGCAGCAAAACTGAATTAAGGATGTTTACCGCTGCCTGATTCCGCACTTCTGCCGGAACCTGATTGATGATTTCATCGATTGCCTCTGCCACTCCCTCTTTTTGACGCTGCAGAATGAAGCGGTGCAGGCGTTCCTCTGGTGGGAGGGATTGAAGGGCGGATTTTGTAGTTTCAGCAGACCCGGTTGGATGTTTTATGGTATGAAAATATTGGAGCAGGTGGGAGAGGGAATTCTCCCGCCGGTTGAAGATCAGGTCTTCCGCCAGTTCCCGTTCCTCTTCAGGAATTTCCGCATAAGGTGTGATGTGCGCGGGATTGACAATTGCCATGTCCAAACCCGCCTGAACGGCATGGAACAGGAAGACACTATTAATTACAGCCCGGGCTTCGGGCTGCAAGCCAAAGGATACATTGCTTATCCCCAGTGAGGTCAGAACACCCGGCAATTCCGCCTTGATGCGCGGGATGGCATCCAGAGTTTCCACTGCACTATTGGCAAAATCCGGATCACCAGTCGCCAGCGTGAAGGTCAAACCATCGAAAACAAGATCACAGGGGCGCAAGCCATATTCCCTGGTTGCAATCTCATACAGGCGGTTCGCAACCGTGAGTTTGCGATCAGCTATTCGAGCCATGCCTTGTTCGTCAATGGTCAGGCAAATAACTGCCGCTGAATATCGCTTTGCCAAGCCAAATACCCGATCAGCACGATCCCTGCCCCCTTCGAGATGGGTGGAATTCAACAGACATCGTCCTGGTGCAGTCTTCAGGGCAGCCTCCATGACATCCGGTTCAGTTGAGTCGATCACGAATGGAATCCGGACGGTGGAGGCGAGGGTTTTGATCAGGCGGGTCATCAAGGCTGCTTCATCCGGGCGTTCGGTCAGTGCCACACAGAGGTCCAATCCATGCGCCCCGTTATTGACCTGCTGGCGGGCAATGGACAGGGAACCATCAAAATCATCTGCCAGGACGAGTTGTTTGAATTTGGCGCTGCCGGCTGTATTCAACCGTTCCCCAATGAGGAAAGGAGCCGGTTCCTGTTGCATGTCCACTGCCTGAATGGCGGATGCCAGGCGGGGAATCTCCAGCCTGGGTCTACGCGGGTTGGGGTGATTGTGCAGTTTTTCCACGACCTTTTCTAAGTGTGCCGGTGTGGTGCCGCAGCAGCCGCCGACCACCGAAATGTTGTTCTTTTCCACAAATTCCAAAAGGGCATCAGCGAAGGGTTCGGGCTGCAAAGGATAAACAGCCTGTCCGTCCACATTAATTGGCAGACCGGCATTGGGAATGCAGGAGACAGGCAGATTGGAGGTCTCTCCCAGGATGCGGATGGGTTCGCGCATGTGCTCCGGTCCGGTGGAGCAATTGATGCCAATGACATCCACAGGCAATGGCTCTAATATCGCCATAACCGCATGGATGTCGGTGCCCAGCAGCATTCTACCGGCGGTATCCAGTGTCACCTGGGCTTGAATGGGAAGATATTGACCCATTTCAAGAAAGGCGCGCTGAACTCCGTCAATTGCAGCCTTCACTTCCAGGATATCCTGGGATGTTTCAATGATCAGCAGGTCAACCCCTCCTTCGATAAGTCCCACAGACTGTTCACGAAAGATGTCCGCAAGTTCATCGAAGGTGATGTTGGACAACTCAGAATCATTCATCGAGGGAAGCTTTCCGGTGGGACCAATGGAGCCGGCGACAAAGCGGGGATGACCGGTGGATCGGGAGTATTCATCTGCCAATTTGCGTGCCAGTTGCGCAGCCACCCGGTTTATTTCCATTACCTGTTCCCCCAAACCATATTCCCCAAGAGTTAACCGGTTGGAACGGAATGTACAGGTCTCAATTACATCCACCCCAACATCCAGGAAGGAGCGGTGGACCGTTTCCACGGCTTGCGGGTGGGTTATGACGAGATAATCGTTGCAGCCCATGGTTCGTTCCCCACCGAAATGTTCAGCAGTCAGGTTCTGGGACTGAAGGCTGGTTCCCATGGCTCCATCAAAGATCATCACATGATCCTGCAATGCATCGAGATAACGGCGGTTGGTATGGGTTCGGTTCATGGGCAGACCTCCAGTGTTCGATCGTTATTAAGAAACCGCCTCGCTGGTAAGAGAGGCGGTTGACGTGAACGGCAAGCTCGCTCATCTTCCAGAATGCCTTCCCCGGGAAGGCTCTGCCGGAATTGGCACCGACGATTTTTCGTGGTTGCCGAGGTATCTTCGGGCCGGTCCCTCCACCTCTCTGGATGAGCCGCAAGGAAAATCCTTGCAGGGTTGATTGATGTAATGATTTTACCATAAAAGGTGTTCTTTGTTAAAAATCCCAATGCCAACATTTGTGTAAAATGTTGCTGGGATTTAATTGTGATAGGAAAATCAAAAAAACAAATGATCAATCAATGGAGTTTATCTGCATCGATAATAGAATAAATCATCCTTCCGAATTTGATCTGACAATCAATCTTGATGATTACAAAACTTCTTTTATTGGACGATGAAGAGAATCGATCATCCATTGATTGATCTTAATCTTACCCACCAAAAGATGGCTTATCAATGAATCGAGTATAATCGCATTATATGAAAACGACATCATTCCCCCCCTTCATGATAATTCTCCTCACAGGAATTCTGCTGGCACTCATTGGATTGGGCGGATTGGCATGGCTCATCCTGGGCACCCTTCCAACATTGGGGTATCGCTGGCTGTTCTTCTTCTTCGCCACCCTTGCAGCCTGTGGAACAGCTTTGCCGGTGATGTACTTCCTGAACAGACGTTTCCCATCGACACCACCCGCGGATGGTCAGGTGATCATTCGACAATCAATCTGGTTTGGGGTTTATATCGGACTTCTTGTGTGGTTACAGTTGGGGCGCGTACTGACCTTGCCCATCGCCATCTTCATCGCGGCTGGTTTGATTGTGATTGAACTGCTTCTGCGGATGTGGGAAAAGAGCCGCTGGAAGCCGCCACAAGAGACGCCGGATGCCTGATCTGCGTGCCCTGCCATCTGTGGACCAGTTGCTGAAAACCGAACCTGCCATCAGTCTGGTGGGTCGTTACGGTCGTCCACTGACAGTTGAAGCCATTCGCCAGGCAGTCGCCGGAAGCCGCGCGGATGCCGTGGCTGGAGTCCCCGCTCCATCCATGGATCAAATTATGGACCGGGCGGGAGAGTTGCTGCAGCTCTGGTTGCGCCCCACCCTGATTTCGGTTATTAATGCCAGTGGTGTGATTTTGCACACCAATTTAGGACGTGCCCCGCTCAGCCGGGCTGCTGCCCAGGCAGCGCGGGTCTTTTCCGAAGGATACTGCACACTGGAATACAACCTGGAGCGGGGAAGCAGAAGCAACCGTTCTGTTCATGCGGAAGCACTGCTCACCCGGTTGACTGGAGCGGAGGCTGCCCTGGTGGTCAACAACAATGCCGCGGCAGTCCTGCTGGTTCTCAGTACACTTGCCCGCCGCCGCCGGGTGATCATTTCGCGTACGCAGCTGGTTGAAATTGGGGGTGGGTTTCGAATTCCGGATGTGATGGCACAATCCGGTGCTCGATTGGTGGAAATTGGCACCACCAATCGGGTTCACATTTCTGATTACCAGGCAGCACTGGAAACCTCTGCAGGATTGGTACTGCGGGCTCACCATTCCAATTTCCGCATCATTGGATTTACCAGTGAACCGTCACTTGCTGAAATTGTCAATGCCGCCCATCAGCATAATGTCTGGGTCATGGATGATCTGGGCTCGGGTACCCTGCTGGATACAGCGCGTTTTGGCTTGAAGCATGAACCAACCATTCAGGAATCGCTGGCAGCGGGGGCGGATGTCATCACATTTTCAGGGGATAAATTACTCGGAGGTCCCCAAGCCGGCATCATCCTGGGGCGTGCGGAGTTGCTGGTAAAAATCAAAAAACATCCCCTGGCGCGTGCCTTGCGTGTGGACAAAACCCGGCTGGCAGCGCTTTCCGCGACCCTGCTCCATTATCTGAAAGACGAGGCGTTGGTTGAAATACCCATCTGGCGCATGATTTCCCTGCCATTGGAATTGATCAAAGCCCGTGCTGAACGCTGGGCTGATGTTGTGGTTACAGGTGAGGTTATTCCCAGTCTGTCCACGGTGGGCGGGGGAAGCCTGCCGGAGGAGACCCTGCCCACGTATGTCTTGTCCTTCGAGGTAAAACAGCCCAATCAATTTTTATCCATTCTGCGGGGATTGGAACCACCCATCATAGCCCGCGTGGAAAATGACCGTGTCGTTCTTGACCCCCGCACCGTTCTTCCAGAGGAGGAAGGCTCACTGTTGTCAGGTTTGGCACAGGCATTCCAAACATCACAATCATCCATAAGGTGACCCAATGAAATCTGATCTTGACGCATTAATGCAAGCCAATGATATTGACGCTTTATTAATCATGGGACCCGCCCAGCATAACCCGGTGATGGTTTATATGACCGGGGGCGGGCATGTTACCCGGGCGGATCTACTTAAAAAAAGGGGAGAGGAACCGGTTTTGTTCCATGAGTCCATGGAACGTGATGAGGCTGCCCGAACCGGATTGAAAACCTGTCCCTATTCCATCTACCCCTGGAAGGAATTGTGGGATCAAGCCGGGGGTGACCAGGTGCAAGCCACAGCGTTGCGGTATCAAAAAATGTTTACCGACCATGGACTGACCAGTGGAAAAGTGGCAATCTATGGAATGTTGGAAGTGGGTGCGGCTTACGCAGTCCTCTCAATGGTGGAGAAAATGCTTCCGGATCTCTCTTTTATTGGATATGCACAGGATCCCATTATTGCAGAAGCAATGATGACCAAGGATGACACAGAAATTCAGCGTATCCGTCATATGGGAGAAATAACCACCGGTGTGGTCGGTAGGGTGGCGGATTTTCTCACCAGCCGCCACCGCAGCGGAGAGGTTCTACTGAATACCAACGGGGAAGTATTAACCATCGGGGAGGTAAAAAAATTAATCAATTTATGGCTGGCGGAAGCCGGGGCTGAAAATCCTGAGGGCACAATCTTTGCCCAGGGTTATGATGCTGGTGTTCCCCATTCCACCGGCACAGCTTCAGATCCCCTGAGACTTGGTCAGACCATTGTTTTTGATATTTTCCCGTGTGAACAGGAGGGGGGGTATTATTACGATTTCACGCGCACGTGGTGCCTGGGTTACGCAACGGACGAAGCTCTTAAATTATATGAAGATGTCCTCGCAGTTTACCGGCAGTTGATCAGTGAATTGAAACCGGGTGAGAAGTTGTATCATTATCATGTGCGCGCCTGTGAATTATTTGAAGAACGCGGACATGACACCATCCGCTCCAAACCAAATACCGAAACAGGTTACGTCCATACACTGGGGCACGGGGTGGGTTTGCGGGTGCATGAAAAACCCTTCAGCAGGGAAACGTCCGGAGAAACAGAACGGCTGCATCCTGGCTCGGTCTTCACCCTCGAGCCGGGTCTCTATTACCCGCAACGCAGCCTGGGAATGCGGCTTGAGGATACCTGGTTGACCCGATCAGATGGAAAATTTGAAGCACTGGCATCCTTCCCATTGGATCTGGTGCTGCCAGTAAAATGATGGATTAATTTATTAGGAGGAATGCCATGACCGAACCAATTCAGTTACCTCCTGCCCGGGTGTTGGGTTTGGAAACATCCTGTGATGAAACCGCAGCCGCGGTTCTGGAAAACGGGCGCATCCTGCATTCCTCCGTAGTGGCAACCCAAATGGAATTGCATGCCAAATTTGGCGGTGTTTTCCCGGAAGTTGCTTCACGCCAGCATATCCGCACCATTTATCCCGTGGTGGATCAGGCATTGCAACAGGCGCATCTCAGCCTGCCTGATCTGGATGCAATTGCGGTCACTCGCGGACCTGGTCTGGCTGGATCACTTGTCGTGGGAGTGAACACTGCCAAAGGTCTTGCACTGGCGAGTGGACTGCCGCTGGTGGGTGTAAACCACCTGGAAGGACATATATATTCCGCCTGGGTATATAAGGCGGATGAAGAAGCTCCACCCGAACCGGAATTTCCATTGCTGGCGCTGCTGGTTTCCGGCGGACACACCGAGTTGAACCTTATGACCGGTCATATTCAATATCGACGGTTGGGCGCCACTCTGGATGACGCTGCCGGCGAGGCTTTTGACAAGGTTGCCCGCCTGTTGAATCTGTCATATCCTGGGGGACCTTCCATTCAGGAAGCGGCTGCGACAGGTGATCCGAAGGCGTTTAATTTCCCGCGTGCCCGGCTGGACAATACCTGGAATTTTTCGTTCAGCGGATTAAAAACAGCAGTCCTGCGGATGGTGCGGAAATTTGAGAGTAACCGTAAACCCCTGCCGGTGAATGATCTGGCAGCCAGCTTCCAGGCGGCGGTGGTGGATGTGTTGTTCAGCAAGACGATGATGGCTGCCCAAAAATTTAATGTGAAGAATATCCTGCTGGCAGGTGGAGTCTCTGCAAATCAGGCGTTACGCGAAACCTTCCTGAGCCAGCAGCTATTTCCAGTCAATATCCCTCCCCTCGATTTTTGCACCGACAATGCTGCAATGGTCGCAGCAGCGGGTTATTATCGTTTTGCTCATGGTCATCGTGATCCGCTGGATTTGGATGTCCTGCCCACCTGGGCATTATCCTGAAGGATGGAATCTTTCCTCATGCATGGCAACTTTACTGGTGGATGTGCATCTAAATGAGTACTGATACACTCAAAACAGGAATCATATCCCTGGCAGCCTTGCAGGCTGGTGACCGGGCAGAGTTTTCCAGATTGGTGGAAAACACTTCCGATATGCTTTACCGTCTGGCGCTGAGAATGCTGGGCTCACCGCAGGATGCGGAGGATGTGGTCCAGGAAACATACCTAAAGGCTTTGCGCAGTCTGCCCAAATTTGAAGGACGCTCAAGCCTGAACACCTGGCTCTACCGGATTGCCATGAATGAAGTGTTAATGATGTTGCGAAAACGAAAACCGGAAGCCTTTTTCATCGAGGACAAGGAAGAAAATGATGATGAAGGATTTTCAAAACCTTATCAGATTGTGGATTGGTGCTGCCTGCCTGAAAAAGAACTGCTGTCAGAAGAAACCCGCAAATTCATTGATGCTGCCATTGAACGCCTCCCACCCAAACTTCGGTCAGTATTATTAATGCGGGATATAGAGAAAATGTCCATTCAACAGACCGCAGAAGCACTGGAATTAAGTGAGTCAGCTGTGAAGACACGTCTGTTGCGTGCCCGGTTGAAGATGCGGGAAGAGTTGTCGGAATATTTTGCAGACAAAATAGACCCGGAATTAAGTATGAAGGATGAACAGGCAATCTGATGAAAGAACATGAATGCCGTGCTCTGATCGGTACAC